>Ga0265316_10000136_pt1 | contig 79996 bp, 35 predicted proteins | sample 4522metaG_FD_202092 | JGI IMG/M metagenome (GOLD analysis project Ga0265316, IMG submission 202092) | Rhizosphere microbial communities from Carex aquatilis grown in University of Washington, Seatle, WA, United States - 4-5-22 metaG | ecosystem: Host-associated > Plants > Roots > Rhizosphere >... | reverse complement strand
GGGCCGCCGGCGGTGCCGACGCCTTTTGCATCATCCGTTCCGCTTGGGAGACCAGCAAGTTGAACGGCCTCAATCCTTTCAACACCCTCAGGCTGGCGTTCGAGGGTTGGTAGTCACAGCCGTTCTAAAATGGTCTGCGCTAAAGACATTAGAGTCTCGACTCAGTGTTTCTGAGGAAGCCAGGGAATCCAACATCAAGCACGCCGCCAGAGTAAGCCACCTTCAGCAGCCCCTTGGAACCAGCCGTCTGTAATAGCTCAATATGCCTATCAGTAGATAGAACTAGTGCTTGAGAGTATGTGCCTTTCAACAACGCCATGCCGCTGTGGCCTTCAAGCCAATCGATAAAAGCAGCATAAGTAGCAGAAGCAATTCCTGTTTTAGGGGAAATTCGGATTCTGGTTTTTCCAGCAGATATACCTAAGTAACCGAATTGATGGAAAGATGCGTAAAGATTATGGCTAAAACTTCTGTACATGGATTCTGTATATTTTTCTGGCGCATACTTGCGAATCCATGACTCAAAATCAGGACGCCCCATAGTTTCTCCCACGGGAGTACGCAGCACCATCGTCAGACATTCACGAAGAATGGGTTCCCGAGCCATCGCCAATAGTCCCATGAGCAAAGGCGAATCTTCAAGTGCAAAGCGATGAAGTCGCCGCATCTCGCGAAACAAGCAAATTTCCGGATCAAGGGCATACAATCGACGTAACAATGCGAACGTCTTGAGTCGATTGGAAGCCGTGGCCTTGCTCAGAATGTTGTGTTCAACAATTTCCATGTGATACAGCGAGGCATCGGCATCATAAGGTATTGTACTAAAAAGAGTAATGACCTCATCCTGCATCGCTGTGCGGGAACTAATTGCCCCACCTTCCGAAAAACCTAGGCGATGGCGCATTGAAGACAAGTTAAACTGTTGCATTCCCACGAGTCGCCTATCCGCTTTACGTTATTTTGTTTGAGTACGCCGCACCCAGATTGGTGGACGAAAAAAGTGGATAATTACTCTTATTAATCAATAGCAAAGTCAGGGAAAATTTTTTTAGGGAACCTCGAAAAATCCGCCTGTGAGATAATAGCCCCCTCACCAGCGCCATCTGACCTGTGATGATCAAAGAAAGCCTGTTTGCCGCCGAGGAGCGCGAGGCCAAGCTCGACAAGCTTGGCGACGTGCTGCAACTGTTGGAGAAGCACGTCGATTTCGCCGCGCTTGCCGCCGAGATCGACCGCGCGGCCCCGCGCCCCAGCCCCGCCAAGGGCGGTCGCCCGCCGTTCCCGACGCTCGTCATGGTGAAGGCGCTGTTCCTCCAGCAGCTCTACAACCTCAGCGACGAGCAGTTGGAGTTCCAACTGCTCGACCGCCTCAGCTTCCAGCGCTTCGCAGGGCTCCGCCGCAGCCAGATCCCCGACCGCACCACCTTCTGGACGTTCCGCGAACGCCTCCAGTCGGCCGAGGCCGCCGAGGCCATCTTAGCCGCCGTCGGGCGCGAGCTTTCCCGCCACGGCTACATCGCCCGCCGCGGCCAGATCGTCGACGCCAGCCTGGTCTCCGCGCCCGTCCAGCACAACCGCAAGGAAGAGCGGGAGCTGCTCAAGCAAGACGCCATGCCCGTCGGCTGGAAGCCCGCCAAGCGCCGCCAGAAGGACGTGGACACCACCTGGACGAAGAAGCACGGCAAGTCCCATTTCGGCTACAAGCTCTCCGCCAACGTCGACCGGCGCTGCAAGCTCATCCGCAAACTCAAAGTCGGCACGGCCGCCGAGCACGACACCCGCCACCTGGAGGCCGTGCTCGACCCCTCCAACACCAGCCGGGACATCGACCTCGACAAGGGCTACGTCGACGCCGAGCGCGAGGCCCGCCTCAAACAGGCGGGCCTCGCGGCCGCACATCCAGCGCAAGGCCCCCAAAGGGCAAGCCCTTGTCGGCCTGCCAGAAGCAGCGCAACACGCGGATCGCCCGGACGCGGGCGCGGGTCGAGCACGTCTTCCCTAGCCTCTGCCAGATGGGCGGCAAGGGCCTGCGCACGATAGGTCTGGCCCGCGCCAACCTGCAACTGCACTGGAAGGCCGCGGTCTACAACCTGCGCCGCCTGTGCAGCCTCAAGGAATGCGGGGTAGTGGCCTTCTAGGCCCAGATCCGTCCGGAAACCGCCAAAACGGCTGTTCCGGGCGGGGAAAACGCCAAACCAAACACCGCGCTCCGCCCGAAAGCCCCTTTTTCAGCTCGAATTCCCCTTGGCGAGGGCGTTTTTCGAGGTTCCCTGCTGCATATTTTTCTTAAGAGCCGTCGCATCGCGCTTGTCGAAATGCGAGGCTTTTCGAGTCGGCCGTCAGTCTATCATTGGCGTATCGACTCGCCAAAGCCCAACCTGACAGGCGGGAAACCCTCTTGCCCCAAGTCGCTAGGGCCGCCGTCTGGAAAGCATTCGTCTGTCCTTGGGGCACTCACCGCCACAATCAACGCGGCACCGCCGGCCAGAACCGCCGCCATGCTGGGCGCGCCAACCGGCTTGTTGTCATCCCGGCGGCGACTGGCGCAGGGCATCTTCCGCCGTTATTTATCAGTCTACAATTGATAAACAATCTTTATAAACTGGATAGAGCCAGGCAACTGGTGATGACGAGCGAGGTCTTTTCGTAGAGCTGGCTGGCCAGGTGGAACAGCAGCGCCCCGCCGTCGTCGGGGAACGGCAGGTAGCCCAGCTCGTCGAGGATGACGGCGTCGACCTGGATCAGTTGCCTGGCGAGGTTGCCGGCCTTGCCCTGCTGCTTTTCCCGTTCCAGCCGGTTGACGAGGTCGACGGCGTTGAAGAACCGCACCCGCTTGCCCGCGTGGATGGCGGCGACGCCGAGGGCCGTCGCCAGGTGGCTTTTGCCCGCGCCCGTCCCGCCGACCAGGATCAAATTGCGCGCCTGCTCCATGAAGGCGGCGCTGGCGAGCTGCTCGAGGTGGGCTTGCTGGAGGGGCGTTTCGGCCCAGTCGAAGCCGGCGAGGTCGCGGTGGACGGGGAAGCGGGCCGCGCCGATCTTACCGCCAAGCTGCGGGCCTGGCGGTCGGCCTGCTCGGCCTCGACGAGCCGGTCCAGCAGGGCTTCCGGCATCACGGGGCGCGAGGGGGCCTCGGCCTGGTGCTCGGCCCAGGCGGCGGCCATGCCGTACAGGTGCATGGCCTGGGCCCGCCGCCGCCCTTGCCGGTTATACCTAAGTCCACCACCGTCTTCAGGTTGTCGTACACCAGCCGCGTCGGCGCCCCGCCGAAGAAGGCAAACGCCCGGGCGTGCGCGTCGAACACCATCTCCTGTGTTTCACGGGGGTAGGCCGCCACGAACATCCGGGGCTGAAAGGCCAGGAGGAAGCGCGCCACCTTGACGGTCTGCGGCGTCCCGCGCAGCTCGACCTCCTCGTGGCTCCAGTCAAACTGGCAGGTCTCGCCGGGCGGGAACGCCAGCGGCACGAAGGACTGGGCCACGCCGCCGCCGCCGCGCCCGGACTTCCATTGCTTCACAAAGCGCTGCACCGGGTCGTAAGAGCCCCGGTAGCCCTTCGGCCTGCAGCCCCTCGAACAAGCGCCGGGCCGTCCGCCTCTGCCGCTTCGGCAGGCGGGACTCGACGTCCAGCCCGCCGCCGATGCCAGTGCCGACCGTCAGGCCGACCAGGAAGGACTCGCCGCGCCCGGCGCCGAAGCGCGCCTCGGCCCAGGCCGCCGCGTTGGCGTCGTTTTCCACCGCCACGGGCAAGCCGATCCGCCGCTCCATCCGCGCCCTGAGCGGCTCGCCGACCCAGCCGATGTTTTTGGCGAACAGCACCGTCTCGCGCTCCGCGTCGATGAACCCGCCCAGGCCCACGGCCGCCACCGGGTATTCCCGCCGCAGCCGGTCGACGACGACGCCGACCGCCCCCGTCACGTCCTCCGCGCGGCCGGGCGTCGGCTCTTTGCGGCGGGCCAGTATCCGCCCCTGGCCGTCCACCACCCCGGCGGCAATCTTGGTGCCGCCGATATCCACGCCGATGGCGAGTGTCATAGCAACCTCGGTTCTTGGCCCAATCTTTGACTTCGACCATTCAGGGTTTCGCGGTGCCGTTTATCGACCGCGTCGCTTATCCAGACGACGGCCCACCGCATTAATGCAACAGAACCACGAAACCACCAATATTCTTCCGCTCGAATTAAGGCCTCAGCCCGGCGAAGTTTTTCCGCGCCTCTTCCTTGCCTTGCTCGTATTGCTGGGCGTAGTAGGCTTTGACCTTTGCGGGGTCGAAGGTCAGGAAGGTGTTGCCGGACTCGAAGTGCTGCACGAAGACCTTGCCGAGGGCGTAGGTGGACGCCGCGCCGAGCAGCGCGCCGCTGGCCGCGCCGGCGACCCAGCCGGGGCCGGGCAGCGCCTTGGCGAGGCTGAGCGACAAGCCCACCGACAGGTCGCTGCCGACCAGCGCGCCGATGGCCGACTTGCCGATCTGGGTGGAAAACTCGACTTCGTAAATCTTGGCGAGGCAGCGCAGCAGGTTGAGTTGCAGGCCTGCCAGGGCGGCCAGCCCAACCCAGGGCAGGGGTGCCACGCCGACGGCCGCCGCCGCCAGCAGGTGGTTTTTAATGGATTGTTCCGCCAAGGCGGCTTTGGATGGGGTTGCGGTTTCTGCCATATGTCACCTGTTCAGTCGAAGAACTTCCAGTCTTCGACATAGTTGCCGAAGATGAATTTGGGATAGCCGGGGTCGGCGCGGTAGGTCACCATGTCGTAGCGGATGTGCTGGTTGCCCCGGAAGAAGAACACCTTGGCGTTGCCCCAGTACACCGCCGCGTCGACGCGGTCGAAGTTCAGGCCCGCCCAGCGCTTGGACGTGGCCTCGGGGTAGCCCGCCTCGGCCTGGTTTTTAAGCATGTTGAAGCGGACGTATTGGTTGCCCAAGAAAAAGTACAAGGCTTCCGGCGACACGTTCATGGCCGCGTCGATGCGCTCGAACGGCACGCCCGGCCAGCCTTGGGCAATCGTCTTCGGGTAGCCCTCGTCTATCGCCAGGGCGTCCACGTCCACGCGGATGTACTGGTCGCGGTTGAAGAAGTAGAGCTTGCGGTCGAGCTTCTCGCCGGCCTGCGACACCAGGTACTTGCCGAGGAAGGCCGCGTCCACCTGCTCGAAGCCGACTTCGGCCAGCATCGGCCATTTTTCCTTGACCGGGCGCACGGCGCTGGTCTCGCCGGTGTCGGGGTTGTAGGAAAAGCAGTTCTTGCCACGGAACACATGTACGCGCTGGTCGAGGTTGAACACCACCCGCAGCGGCGTGAACACCGTCGCCTCGATGTACGCTTGGCGCAGCGCCTTGGCTTTCTCGTCGTCTTCGACCAGCGTCCAGATGCCGCAGGCGTCGAACTCGATCACCTGCGGGTTGTCCTTGATCGTCGCCAGCCACTCGTTGTAGCGCGCCTCGTCCAGCGAACTGAGCGTCGCCAGCTTCAACTCGTCGCCGCCCTTGCCGAACACGGTGCATTCGGAGTTGTTTTGCAGCTTCTCCTTGGCGGTGTTCGAGCTGGCGTTGGCGTTGCCGCCTCCCAGCCCGGCCATGCTGGCCTTGATGCCGGCCTTGATGTCCTCCTTGCTCATGTCCTTGGACTTGGCGATGGTGAACGCCAGCATCGCCTTGCCGCCGACCCAGACGCGCTTGATGTAGTGGGTGCCGAAGCGCTCGAAGAAGCGCTCGTAGGCGCGGCGTTGCGCCGAGTCGTAGGGCGTCGGAATGTCGAGGTCGAAATCGCTGTCGATAAACCCCCTGTCGTCGGGGATGTACACCGACCACAGCGGGATGAAGGAGTTGCGCAGGGCGTAGTAGGCGTCCTCCTCGGAGCGCAACTGGCCGGTCTGGCTGGCGTTGACATCGACGCTGAACGGCCCGTTGCCGGCGGCGGCGGTGACGTCCAGGCTGGTGGACTTCTCGAAGCGCTCCCAGGACTCCTCGATGCGCATCTGGTTCAGCGCCTGCGCGGCCGGCATCGGCGGGCTGTCGTTGACTTCGTAGCCGACCGGCACACGGTAGCTCTGGCCGGTCTCCTTGGACGGGTAGACCGCGTGGTCGTCCTGGCGGAACAGGACGCCCTTCAGTTCGAAGGGCTGCTGCGGCCTTAGATAAATGCCGCGCCCGACCATGTCCAGGCCGGGGATGAGGGGAAGTTCGCTTTGGGGGTCGGCCATCGCCGGGTCTCCTGTGGTTGGGTGTGTGGGGTGGGTGGGCCGGAAAAGCGCCTCCGGACCTAGGCGGTTTTAAGGGGAGCCTGCTTGCGCCAGCGCGGCCGCCTGCTCGATCCAGGATTGAATGGACTTGGCGGACACGGGAAACTCACTCTCGACGATTTCTTTGACGCGCCCGGGGGGCGTCGCGGCCAACTTGGCGAAGTCGGTGACGCCGGCCTCGCGCAGTCGGCCTGCATACACCTTGCCGATGCCATTGATGTCCTCCAGCCGACCCGCCGCGGGCGCGGGTGCGCGGCGGACGGCGTCCTCGCCGGCCGGGATTGGCGGCTCGGCCTCGGCAGGCGTCGCGGCTGTCGGGCCGGTTAGCAAGACATGGCGGAACACCGCTTTCGTCTTCTGCGGATCGAAGTCCAGCAAGGTGCCGCCGGATTCAAAATGCTGGATGAAGATCGCGCCCACGGCATAGGTCACGGAGGCGAAGCTGACCGCCATGCCGCCGCCGCCGGCCAAGTTGCCCAGCCCCGGCACGGCTTTGGCGAGGCTGGCCAGCGCCCTGCCGACCAAGGTCGCGGACGCCCCGGACAGCAGCGAGGCCAGCAGCGACTGGGCAAGGCTGGCCTTGAACGGCACGCCGTAATGCCCGGCGAGGCCATGCACCAGCTTGACTTGCAGGGCCATGACGCCGAGCAGGTCGGCCAGCGGCGCCGGCACCAGGGCAAGGCCGGCGGCGGCCAGCACATAGTGTCGGGCAAGGGTTTGGGCGCTTGCTAGCCGCTCGGCGCGGCAGGCGACGGTGAGCTTGGCTTCAGACGAAACCTTGGAATCGAGCGTTGCCATGGTGTTCTCCGGTTGAAGTTTGCTATGAAATGGTTTTGGCCTGTCGGCAGGCCGGCCGCTCACGCCGCCGGCTCGCCGCCGCCCGCGAGCAGTTCGGCGAACATTTGCGCGAAGGCGTCCCAATCCTTGGCGGCGGCCTCGCGGATGGCCTTGGCCGCCAGCGCCTGGCGCTGCCGCTCCGAAGCCATGATTAATTCGTAGGCCGGGACGGTCGCGGCCAAACCCAGCGCCGTCACCCGGTTGAACACTTGGCGGCGCAGGTCGATGTGGCGCGAATCCACTGGCTCGGCGACCAATTGCCGGTAAAGGCCGAACAAGGCGATGGCCTGCTTGTGGCAGACCGCGCGCCAGCAGCCTTCCAGGTAGTCGGCGACGATGGCCGAAACCGCCCCGCGCACCGGCGGGGCCACGTCGGTGTGGCGCTCGGCCAGCCAGGACAGTTCGATTTTCAAATCGGCGCAATACCGCACTGTCCCTTGGGTCAGCGCCTGGAATCCAGGCTCCGGCAAAGACAGCAGCCAAGCTTGCAACGCCGGTTTTTCGCCCAGTTCGCTCGCCACCCAGGCGCGGAAGCCGTCCGGGAGGGCGCGTTTTTTGCGGGCTGACGCCGTGGCCCTATGCTTGATCCAGCCCCAGGCCGCCCGCACACCCGCCAACAGCCTGCCGGGCAGATCCCCGATCTGCTGCTTGATCTGCTCCGGGGCTTTCCACCAGCCTCCCAGCAACAGGACGAAGGCTGCCAGAAAGCCCAATATGAGCGCCGCGACGGCGGTTATCACAATCATCATCGAAACACCTTAAATTGCTGGTTGGCCTTGCCCCGCTGGGGCTTTTTAAAGACGTGGCCAAGCCAAAGGCCTGGCCACGTTGTTTGCCAATTGAAGAGGGCAAGCCCGCTGCGCGGTTTACGGGGCGGCCGATGCCAGGGGCGCGTCGGCGGGCGTTTCGTCCACTTTTTCGGCGGCGACGGCGGGAGTGGCTTCGACCGGCGCGTTTTTCAACGTGTGCTTGAACAGGCCCTTCAGCTTGTCCGTGTCGAAATCCAGCAAGGTGCCGCCGGACTCGAAATGCTGGATGAACACCTCGCCCACGGCGTAGGTCACGGAGGCGGAGGAGACCGCGATGCCGCCGCCGCCGGCCAGGGTGCCCAGCACCGGCACGGCTTTGGCGAGGCTCGCCAGCCCCCTGGCCAGCAGCGTGGAGGACGCCCCGGACAGCAGCGAGGCGATGAGCGAACGGGCGATGTTCTCTTTGAACGGCACGTCGTAATGTTTGGCGAGGCTATGCACTAGCTTGACTTGCAGGGCCATCAGGCCGACCAGGTCGATCAGCGGCACCGGCACCAGCGCGATGCCGGCCGAGGCCAGCACATAGTTCTGGGTCAGGCTGTGGGCGCGGGCCAGCCGCTCGGCGCGGGCGGTCGCGGTCAGCTTCTCTTCGAGCGAGATTTCGGGTTCGGGCGTGGACATCAGGTTTACTCCTAGGGTTTTGGTTCAGGTCAAAAAGATCGTGTGTTTTTGGGGCGCATCATCGACGCGCAATCGCTCGCGCCAACCGTGGCGGCCTTGCCCCACGCAGGCCGGTTTTAGGTGTTTTCCCGCCCTTGCTCCTTCATACAGTTTGTCTTTCAATAAGCCACCGGCAAACTCACCAGCCCCCGCAAGGCCCGGTTCGTCCGCCATTCCACCGCGTCGGTTTCCAGGCGCAAATGCGGGAAGCGGCGCAGCAAGGTGCCGAAGGCGACTTCGGCTTCCAGCCGGGCCAGCGGCGCGCCCAGGCAGAAATGGATGCCTGCGCCGAAGCTGACATGCTTGTTGTCGCCACGGGTAATATCGAAGCGGTCGGGATCGGGGAAGCGGGCGGGGTCGCGGTTGGCCGAGCCTAGCAACAGATACACGAGTTCGCCTTCCTCCAGTCGTCCGCCGGCGATTTCGACTGGCGCGGCGGCGGCGCGGATGACCAGCAGCGAGGGGCTTTCGTAGCGCAGCACCTCCTCTATGGCCTTGGGCAGCAGTGCCGGCTGGGCCTGCAATAGCGCGAGCTGCCCGGGATGGTTGAGCAGCGCCAGCACGGCGTTGCCGATCAGGTTCATGGTCGATTCGTAGCCGGAGGTCAGCAGCACGAAGCAGGCGTTGAGCAATTCGTCCTCGCTGAGCCGGTCGCCGCCTTCTTCCACATTCAACAAGGCGCTGATGAAATCGTCGGCCGGCTCGTCCCGGCGCTTTGCGATGAGGCGGCGCAGGTAGCCGTACAACTCGTCGATGACGCCTTCGATTTGCTCGACCGACAGCCCGGCGCTGCCGGGGTTCTCCAGCAGCCAAGCCCACTCGATGGCCTGCGCCTGCTCGGCGCGCGGGAGGCCGATCAGTTCGCACAGCACCGTGGTGGTCAACGGGTAGGCCAACGCCGACACCACGTCGAAACTTGGCCCGGCCGCTTGCGCGGCGTCGAGCAGTTCGTCGGCGATGGCTTGGATGGCCGGGCGGAAGTCGCGCACCCGACTGGCGCTGAACGCCTTGTTGACCAGCTTGCGCAAGCGGGCGTGGTCGGGCGGGTCGGTGTTGGTCATCACCCGGCCGAGCTTGCGCATCAGCCGGCCGAGGGTTTCCCCGGCGCCCTGCCCGCCGCTTAGGCTGTTTGCCAGCCGGTCGCGGTCGTTGGACAGCCGCAAATCGCGCAGCGCCGCGTCCACGTCGGCGTAACGGCTAAGATGGGCGACGCCCTGCGGGCTGCGGTACAAGGGCTGCTCTTCGCGCAGCCTGGCATAGAGCGGATAGGGGTCTTGGCTGAACGCCGGCGTGGCCATGGCTTCGGCGATGGCGTCGGCGGCGGTTGCTGTGCTGTCGGACATGCTGGCCGCCTGGGTCAAGCGCTGGCGTCCATGGCCTCGACGAGGCTTTTGGGCCGCATGTCGGTCCAGGTGCGGTTGATGAAGTCCAGGCAGGCGTCGCGGCTGTCCTTGGGGTGGGCGACGGTCCAGCCGGCCGGCACGTCGATGAAGGCCGGCCACAGGGAATACTGGCCTTCGCCGTTGACCAGGGCGAGGTAGACGCCGTCTTTGTCTTCAAAAGGGTTGCTCATGATGGGTTCTCCATTGTCAAACGTTGATGGTTAAGCCGGGGGCGAAGCTTTAGGCGAACGCCCCGTCCAGCCACGCCTGCCAGTCTTGCTCGGTCTGCCCGGCGTCGACGCCGGGCTCGAACAGGTGCAGGCACAAGCCGACCGGCACGCCCCAGTGGTTGCGGCCAAAGAAGCGGTACAAGCCGCCTGCCCCGCGCAGGCCCAGGAATAGCGGATCCAAATAGTCCACCACGACATCCAACGCCGGCAGGCCCGCCGGGACGATGCGCACGGCGTCGCCGGCCTTCACGCCTTCGGGCAGGCCCAGGGCGCGTTGCAACGTTAAGAAGGCATCTTTCGGGCGCGAGGCGTCCGGCCCTATCACCTGCACAAACGTCGCAGGCCGGCCGTCGAAGTGGCGCAGGTATTCGCCCAGCGTGTGGTGGTAAAAGTCGGTGTGCGTTGCCGCCGCTTCGAGCTGCACCGGCAGGTCGTCGATGGCCTGGTGGTAATCGCGGTGGACGTGGGTGTGCAGCACGCTGCCGCCGTCCTGCGCCTCGATGCGGTAGGTCAGCGTCGCGGTCAGCGCCTCCGCCTCGTGGACGCAGGCAAACTCGCCGGGCGGGTTCCACGCGGTCACGGTGCAAGGGCCGCGCGAGACGGCGCCGCCGACCCACGGCTCGATTTCCATCGGAAACAGCCAGCCCAAATTGCCCGCGCCGGTGGCGATGGCGCTCCAGACTTGCCCAGGCGAGGCCGGCAGCGCGGTTTGGCGCTGAATATCCAAAGTTTGCGTCATGGTTTCAAAACTCCAACAGGTTAAAAGTCAATCTCGCGCAGCTTGGCCGCGATCAGCGGCCCGATTTCCGCCAAGGGCCCGGCCTTGGTCATGCGGTCGTGGCGGGCGAGGATGTTATAGCTTTCCAAAGTGCCAGTGAGGTAGGGCCGCCAGACTTCGGGCGTGGCGTCGTTGCCTTCGCGCTCGATGGTTGAATTGAACAGCAAAATGTCGCCGTCGAACACCTCCGGCACGAAGTCGGTGGCGATCATGGCGTTGTTCACCATGATCTTGAACACGGCCTCGACGTGGCGCTCCTCCAGGCTGGCCAAGGCGCTGCCCCGGCGGCGCAGAATCCGCACCACCTCGGCATGGCTCAAGCCGCCGTCTTGCAAATCCCCCGGGTCGCAGTCGAGGATGCCGACCAGGATGTCACGCTCGGTCGGAATCGGCGGCTCGTCGAAGTGGACATCCACCACCGGATAGGCGTCAAGGATGGTCAGCAACCCGACGCGCTCGCCGCGCCGCTGCATCTCGGTGGCGACGGCGTGGACCACCAGCCCGCCGACCGACCAGCCGAGCAGGCAATAAGGCCCCCTCGGCTGGACTGTCTGCATCTGGTCGGCGTAGTCGGCGGCCATTGCCTTGATCGAGCTTGGCCGCGGCTCGGGCCGGGCCAGGCTTCTGGCCTGGATGCCGTACAGCGGCGTCTCCGGCCCCAGGTGGCGCACCAGGCCGCAGTAAGACCAGCTAATGCCGCCGCCGGGGTGGATGCAGAACAGCGGCGGACGGCCGCCCTTGGCGCGCAAGGGCAGGATCACCTCGAAGGCGTCGTCCGGCTTGTCCATCGCCAGCCGCTCCGCCAGCGCCGCCACGGTCGGCGACTCGAACAAGCCGCGCAGGCCGAAGTCGACGCCGAAGACCGCCCGCACCCGGCTGGCGAGGCGGGTCGCCAGCAGCGAATGCCCGCCCAGCTCGAAGAAGTCGTCGTCGATGCCGACCTGGGGCAGGTCCAGCGCCTCGGCGAACAATTCGCACAGCAACTGTTCGTTGGGCGTCCGGGGGGGCCTGCCCGCCCCGGCCTGGGCGATGTCCGGGGCGGGCAGGGCTTTCCTGTCCAGCTTGCCGTTCGGGTTCAGCGGCAGGCTGTCGAGCAGGACGACGGCGGCGGGTACCATGTACTCGGGCAGTTGCCGCTTCAGCCAGTCGCGCAGCGCCACCGGGTCCGGGTCGCAGCCGGCGGCGGCGACGGCGTAGGCCGCCAGCCGCTTCTCGCCCGGCCGGTCTTCGCGGACGACCACCGCCGCCTGCGCCACCTCGGCATGGCCGGCCAGCAAGGCTTCGATCTCGCCCGGCTCGATGCGGAAGCCGCGGATTTTGACTTGATTGTCGGCCCGGCCGACGAACTCGATCTCGCCGGATACGTTCCATAGCACCCGGTCGCCCGTCCGGTACATCCGCCCGCCGCTTTCGCCAAACCAGCTGCCGAACGGGTCGGCGACGAAGCGCTCGGCGCTCAGGCCCGGCAGGCCGACATAGCCCCGCGCCAGGCCCGCCCCGGCCAGGTAAAGCTCGCCGGCCACGCCGACCGGCAAGGGCTGCAACCCGTCGTCCAAGACATAGGCCCGCATGCCCGCCATCGGCTTGCCGATGGGCACCGTGCCGTCGATGCGCCGCGGCGGGCGCAAGGTGTGGAAGGTGGCAAAAGTCGTCGTCTCGGTCGGGCCGTAGACGTGGACTAAGCCTGTGTCCGGGCAGGCGTCCAACACCCGCTGCATGGACGCCGGCGACACTGCCTCGCCGCCAGTCCACACCTCGCCGACCGTGGCAAAGACCGCCGGGTCTTCCTCGGCCAGCAGGTTGAACAGCGCCGTGGTCAAGAACAGGCTGGTGATGCGCTGTTCGACGATCAAGCGGCCCAGCGTGTGGCTGTCCAACTCGCCCGGCGGCGCCAGCACAACCTGCCCGCCGCCCAGCAACGGCACCCAGAACTCGTAGGTCGAGGCGTCGAAGGCCGGCGGCGAGTGCGACAGCACCCGCTGCTGGTGGCCGCCGCGCCAGCAAGGCTCCAAGGCCAGTTCGATGACATCGCGCTGGGTGACGGCGATGCCCTTCGGCGTGCCGGTGGACCCGGAGGTGTACATGACATAGGCCAGCCGCTCGGGGTGGTGGTCCACGTCCGGCGCGCCGGGGTCGGCCCCGCCGGGCGCGGCGGCGACGGTCAGCACCTCCACGCCGGCCAGGGGCTGGGCTTGCAGCGCGATGGGCAAGACCGCATCGGCCAGCAGGAGGCGGGCGCGGTTGTCCGCGACAATGCGCGCCATCCGCGCCACCGGGTAGCGCGCGTCCAGCGGCACGTAAACCGCCCCGGCCTTGGCGATGGCCAGCACCGCGACGACGCGCTCGACAGAGCGCTCCATCAGCACCGCCACGCCTTGCTCGGGCGCGACGCCCAAGGCCAGCAATTCATGCGCCAGCCGGTTGGCCCGGGCGTTCAACTCGGCGTAGCTCAAGCGCAGCTCGCCGCAGGCCACCGCCGGCGCGTCCGGCGTCGCCTCGGCCTGGGCCTGGAACAGCGCGGGCAGGCTGGCTTCGCTGCGCAAAGCCGGCTTTGCGGCAGTCGCGGCGGCGTTGAAATCCACCAGCAAAGTCTGCCGCTCCTCCGCCGTCAACAGCTCGATGCGGCTCAACGGCAGGTCGGGGTCGGCGACGGCTTGCGCCAGCAACCGGGCCCAACGCGCCATCAGCGCCCCGACCGTCGCGGCGTCGAACAAATCGCTGCTGTATTCGACCACGCCGGCCAGGCCCTCCGCCGCCCCGTCCGCGCCGCGCTGCTCGGCGAGGCTGATCGACAGGTCGAAGCGTGCGGTGTCGGTGGCCCCGCCGCCGATGGACTCGACATGCAGGCCGGGCAGTTCAAAATCGCCCTGCGGGGCGTTCTGCAAGGCCAGCATGGTTTGGAACAGCGGATGGTGCGACAGCGAGCGGGCCGGGTTCAGCGCCTCGACCAGATACTCGAACGGCACGTCCTGGTGGGCGTAGGCCGCCAACGCGGTTTCGCGCACCCGGCCCAGCAGTTCCCGGAAACTGGGATCGCCCGAGGTGTCGGTGCGCAGCACCAGCGTGTTGACGAAAAAGCCCACCAGCTCGTCCAAGGCCGGATCGGTGCGCCCGGCTATCGGGCTGCCGAGGGCAATATCATGGCCCGCGCCGAGGCGCGACAGCAAGGCGGCGAAGCCGGCTTGCAAGACCATGAACACGCTGGCCCCGCTGTGCCGCGCCAGCGCCGACACGCCTTGGTGCAATTCCGCCTCCCAGGCCACCGCCACCTGCGCCCCCCGGTGGGAGGCCACCTTTGGGCGCGGCCGGTCGGCCGGCAGTTCCAATTGTTCCGGCAGGCCGGCCAGGGCCTGCGACCAATAGGCCAGTTGGCGGGCGAACAGGCTTTCGGGGTCGGCCGGGTCGCCGAGCAGTTCGCGCTGCCACAGGGTGTAGTCGGCATATTGCGCGGGCAAAGGCGTCCACTCCGGGGCCTCGCCTTGGCTGCGGGCGGCGTAGGCCGAGGCCAAATCCCGCGCCAGCGGCCCCATCGACCAGCCGTCGCCGGCGATGTGATGCACCAGCAGCAGCAAGACATGCGCGTCGGGGGCCAGCGCGAACAACTCGGCCCGCAAGGGGGGTTCCTGCGACAAGTCGAAACCATAGCACGAAGCCGCGGTCAAGGCGTCGCGCAGGCCGGCTGCGCCGGGGTGGCTGACATGCAGCGTGGGCCGCGCCGCCTCGGCGTCGAGAATGCGCTGATACGGCGTCCCCTCGACTTCCGGGAAGACGGTGCGCAGGCTCTCGTGGCGGGCGGCGACATCGCCCAAGGCCGCTTGCAGCGCCGCCCGGTCCAGGTTGCCGCCCAGGCGCAGCACCATCGGCATGTTGTAAGTCGCCGTGCGGCCGTCCATCTGGTACAGGAACCACAAGCGCCGCTGCGCATAGGACAAGGGCAGCCGCTCGGAGCGGGCGCGGGCGGTCAGCGCCAGCCGCGCCTCCTCGGCCTGGCCCAGCTTCGCCGCCAAGCCTTCGACGGTCGGCGTCTCGAACAGGCTGCGCAAGCCCAGCTCCACGCCGAAGCTGGCGCGGATGCGGCCAATCAAGCGCGTCGCCAGCAGCGAATGCCCGCCCAGCTCGAAAAAGTCCTCGTCGATGCCGACGCCGGCCAGCCCCAGGGTTTCGGCGAACAAATCGCACAGCATCTGCTCCTGCGGCGTCCGCGCCGGCCTGCCTTGCCCGCTCAGGTTCAATTCCGGCGCGGGCAGGGCGGCGCGGTCCAGCTTGCCGTTCGGCGTCAGCGGCAGCCGCTCCAGCACCACCAAGGCCGACGGCACCATGTAATCGGGCAGGCGCTGGCGCAGATGCTCGCGCAAGCTGGCGATCAAGGCGCCGGTGCCGCGCGCCGCCGCCGGGTTGTTGGTGAAGGCCGACAGCGGCAGTCCGTCGACGCGGCCCGGCCGGTACAGGTCCACCGGCTGCGCCAAGCGGGCTTGCTCGGCCGGCACCAACAGCACGTCCACGGCGCTGTCGGCGGCGGCCGACCAAGTGACACCCACCCAGTAGCCCAGCCGCTCGCCCAAGGCGCTAAACGCCTCGGGGTCGGGAATTTCGCTGGCTTCATCCAGCAGCGCCCGCAGTTCCGCCAGCCCCGCGCCCGCTTGCAAGCGGCGCTGCGCGGCGATTTCTTGGCCTATGCGGCGATTCGGCACGCCCGCGACGCGCAGCGGCGCCCGCTCGCTGGTTCGCAGATGCTCGGTCAGCCCGGCCAGCCCGCCAATGTCCGCCCAGTCCAGCGTCGGCGCTTGCGCCAAGGACAGCGGCAGCACAGGCGGCTTGCGCAAAATGGCGTCGTAGCGGTAGCGGCTAAGTTCGTTGTGGGCGTGGCCGCGCTTCAGGCGGATGTCCACCCCGCCGATGTCCGGGGTTTGCGCCGCCAGCGCCGCGAAGAACTCCGGTTCGACCAACAGTTCTTTTTCCACCAGCAAGGCGTGCTCCACCGCCCGGCGCAACGCCGCCGCGCCGGTGCCGGACTCGGCCCGGCGCAGTTGCACCGCGCTGGCGAAGCAGCGCAGCAACTTGAGATGGCGCACATCGCCGACGAACACCGCCCCGCCCGGCGCCAACAGATCCATCGCCTGCCGCAGCACCTGCGCCAAATACTCGGTGTTGGGGAAATACTGCGCCACCGAGTTGATGACGATGGTGTCGAACTCGCCCGCCGGCAGGCCGCTGACGTCGTCGGCGGCCTGCGCCCGCAGCGCCACGCGCCCGGCCAGCTCGGGCAGGTCTTCAAGCTGCCCGGACAAGCGGGCGATGACATTCGCCGAGAAGTCGGTGGCCCAGTAGCGTTCGCAGCGCGGGGCGATGTGCGCCAGCAGCAGTCCCTTGCCGACGCCGATTTCCAGCACTTTTTTAGGTTGCAGCGACAGGATGCGCTCGACGGTGGCGTCGCGCCATTCGCGCATCTGCGGCAGCGGGATCGGCCGGCCGTCGTAGCTGCTGTCCCAGCCGGTGAAATCCTCGCCGAAGCCCGCCGCGTCCTCCGCCGCGTAGTGGGTTTCGTAAATCTGCTGCCACTCGCCGACCTGGTCGGTCGCCACGCGGCCACCGCTGGTCTGCTCGGCGGGCACCACATAGGCGACCAGCCGCTTTTCCGCCGTCTCGCCACTCTGGCGCAGCAGCACCGCCGCCTGGCCGACTTCCGGGTGGCTGGTCAGCGTGTTTTCGATCTCGCCGAGTTCGATGCGGAAGCCGCGCAGCTTGACCTGCTCGTCCACGCGGCCAATGAACTCCAGTTCGCCCCCGCGGTTCCAGCGGGCGCGGTCGCCGGTGCGGTACATGCGGCCGCCCTCGCCATAGGGGTTGGCGACGAAGCGCTCGGCGGTCAGGCCGGGCCTGCCCAGGTAGCCCCGCGCCAAGCTGGCCCCGGCGATGTACAACTCCCCGGCCACGCCCGGCGGCACCGGCTGCAAGCCGTCGTCGAGGACATACGCCTGGGTGTTCAGCAAAGGTCGGCCGATGGGCGGAATCTGCGCCAGGGCGGGCAGGGCGCCGCTCATGGTCGCGCAGACGGTGGTCTCGGTCGGGCCGTAGGCGTTGACCATGCGCCGGTTTGCCGCCCACAGGGCGACTTGCTCCGGCGGGCAGGCTTCGCCGGCCACGACCAGGGTCATTCCCGCCGGCAGGCCGGTTTGCGGCGGCATGAAGGCCAGCGCGGCGGGCGGCAAGGTCGCATGGGTCACGCGCTGGCGCAGCGCCAGCGCGGTCAAGGCCGCGCCCGGCATCAGTTCGTCCTTAGGCGCCAGCACCAGGGCCGCGCCGGACAACAGGCCCATGCAGGCCTCCCAGAACGAGGCGTCGAAGCTGGAGGAGGCGAATTGCAGCACGCGGCTGCCGGGGCCGACCTCGAACTGCTCGATTTGCGTCTGGGCCAGGCTGGCGACGCCGCTGTGGCTGACCAGCACGCCCTTGGGCCGGCCGGTGGACCCGGAGGTGTAGATCACATAGGCCGGGTGCGAGGGCGACAAATCCAGCTTCGGACGGGCGTCCGAGCGGTGTTCCAACTCGGCCCGCGTCGCCGGATCGTCCAGCAGCAGCACTGGCAAGCCGCCAACCGCCGGCAGCAGGGCCAGGGTCTCACGGAACGCCAGCAGCAGCGCCGGCTTGGCGTCCTCCAGCATGTAGCGGATGCGCTCCTCGGGGTAGTCCGGGTCCACCGGCAAATACGCCGCCCCGGCCTTCATCACCGCCAAGATCGCCACCGCCCACGCCGGCGAGCGCGGCAGGGCTAGGGCGACGATCTGCTCGCGGCCCACGCCCTCGGCCAGCAGCCGGTGCGCCAGCCGGTTGGCCTGCGCGTCCAGTTCGGCATAACTGAGTTGATGATTGCCAAACACCACCGCCGGGGCCGCCGGCTGCGCCGCCGCCCATTGCTCGAACAAGGCCGGGAAGGTCGCGGCGGGCAGCGGGCGGGCGGTGCGGTTGCGCTCGTCCACCAGCGCGTGGCGCTCCTCGCCGGTCAGCAAGTCGTATTGGCTGATCGTCCGGTCGGCGTCGGCCGCCGCCTGCTCCAGCAGGCGCAGCCAGCGGGCGTACAGCGCCGCGACGGTCGCCGGTTCGAAGCGGTCGGTGGTGTATTCGACATAGCCGCCGAGTCCTTGCGGACTGCCGTCCGCCCCGCGCACTTCGGTCAGGCTGATGCTGAAGTCGAATTTCGAGGTGCCGGTGCGGGTCGGCAGTTCCGTCAGGCGCAGCCCCGGCAGTTCAAACACGCCTTCCGGCGCGTTTTGCACCGCCAGCAGCACCTGGAACAGCGGATGGTGCGCCAGCGAGCGGGCCGGGTTCAGCACCTCGACCAGATACTCGAACGGCATGTCCTGGTGGGCGTAGGCCGCCAAGGCGGTTTCCCGCACCCGGCCCAGCAATTGCCTAAAGCTCGGATCGCCCGAAGTGTCGGTGCGCAGCACCAGCGTGTTGACGAAGAAGCCGACCAGGTCGTCCAGCGCCTGGTCGGTGCGGCCGGCGATGGGGCTGCCGATGGGGATGTCGGCGCCCGCGCCCAGCCGCGACAGCAGCGCCGCCAAGCCGGCTTGCAGCACCATGAACAGGCTGGCCCCGGCCTGCCGGGCCAGCCGCGCCAGGCCACGGTGCAGCTCGGCGTCGATCCGCACCGCCAGGTAATCGCCCTGGTAGGAGGCCACCGCCGGGCAGGGCCGGTCGGAGGGCAGGTCGATTTGCTCGGGCAAATCGGCCAACGTTTCCGTCCAATACTGCAACTGCTGGTTGAACAGGCTGCCGGGGTCGGAGGATTCGCCCAGCAACTGCCGCTGCCACAGGGTGTAGTCGGCATATTGCACCGGCAGCGGCGTCCAGGCCGGCGCCTTGCCCTGGCAACGGGCGGCGTAGGCGCGGGCCAAATCGCGGGACAGCGGGGCCAGCGACCAGCCGTCGCCGGCGATGTGATGCACCAGCAGCAGCAAGACCTGCTCGTCCGGCCCCAGCGTCAACAACTCGGCCCGCAACGGCGTTTCATTGGACAGATCCATGCTGTACTGCGCGGCCTGGGCCAAAGCCTCGGCCAAACCGGCTTCGCTGGCCTCGCTGACCACCAGGGCCGGCTTGCCCGCTTCCGGGCTTAAGACCAACTGGTGCGGGCTGCCTTCATGCCGGGCGAAGACCGTGCGCAGGCTCTCGTGGCGGGCCGCCACATCGGCCAATGCCGCCTCCAGCGCCGCAAGGTCCAGCGTCCCCGACAGGCGCATCGCCATCGGGATGTTGTAGGTGGCGCTCGGGCCTTCAAACTGGTGCAGGAACCACAGCCGCTGCTGGGCGAAGGACAACGGAATGAATTCAGGCCGCGCCTGCGCCGTCAAGGCCAGCCGCAGCGGCCCGGCATCCTCGCGCTGCAACTGCGCCGCCAAGCCGGCGACGGTCGGCGACTCGAACAGGCTGCGCAGCGCCAGCTCCACGCCCAGGCTGGCCCGCACCCGGCTGACCAGCCGCGTCGCCAGCAGCGAATGCCCGCCCAGCTCGAAGAAGTCGTCGTCGATGCCGACGCGGGGCAGGTCCAGCACCTCGGCGAACAAGTCGCACAACAGCGCCTCGCGCGGCGTCCGGGGCTGCCGGCCCGCGACCGCCGCGCCGAGATCCGGCGCGGGCAGGGCTTTGCGGTCCAGCTTGCCGTTCGCCGTCAGCGGCAAGGCGTCCAGCAGCAGCACCGCCACCGGCACCATGTACTCGGGCAGTTGCTGCTTCAGCCATTCGCGCAGCGCCGAAGGCTCCGGGGCAAGGCCCGCCGCGGGGACGGCGTAGGCCACCAGCCGCTTTTCGCCGGGGCGGTCTTCGCGGACGACGACCGCCGCCTGCGCCACTTCGGCATGGCTGGACAGCAGCGCCTCGATTTCGCCCGGCTCGATGCGGAAGCCGCGGATTTTCACCTGGCCGTCGGCCCGGCCGACGAACTCGATCTCGCCCTGCGCATTCCACAGCACCCTATCGCCCGTCCGGTACATCCGCCCGCCATCCCCGCCGAACGGGTCGGCGACGAAGCGCTCGGCGGAAAGTCCCGGCTGGCCGACATAGCCCCGCGCCAGGCCCGCCCCGGCCAGATACAACTCGCCGGCCACGCCTTCGGGCAAGGGCTGCAAGCCCTCGTCCAGAATGTAAGCCCGCATCCCCGCCATGGCCCTGCCGATGGGCACGGTGCCCTGGATGCGGTGCGGCGGGCGCAGTTTATGGAAGGTGGCGAAGGTCGTGGTTTCGGTCGGGCCGTAGACATGGACTAGGCTTGTGTCCGGGCAGGCGTCCAGCACGCGCTGGATCGAGGCGGGCGACACCGCCTCGCCGCCGGTCCACACCTCGCCCAGGCCGGCGAAGCGGCCCGGGTCTTCCTCGGCCATCAGGTTGAACAGCGCGGTGGTGAGGAACACCGCCGAGACTTGCGACTCGGCGATGACCCGGTCCAGTATCTGGCTGTCCAGCTCGCCCGCCGGGGCGGCGGCGGCCTGCCCGCCGTTCAACAAGGGCACCCAGAACTCGTAAGTCGAGGCGTCGAAGGCCGCCGGCGAGTGCCACAGCACCCGCCGATGCGGGCCGGCGCGCCAGACCGGGTCCAGGGCCAGTTCGACGATGTCGCGCTGGGTGACGGCGATGCCCTTGGGCGTCCCGGTGGAGCCGGAGGTGTACATGACATAGGCCGCCTGCCCGGCATGGCAGACAATCCCCGGGTTGCCGGGGTCTTCGACCGGGCCGGGTTTGACCACCAGCACCGGCGCGCCTTGCGGCAGCGGCCCGTTGGCATGGCGGGCGTCCACCAGCAGCGCCGCCACGCCGGTTTCCCGCAGGATGAATTCCATGCGCGGCAGCGGATAGCGCCCGTCCAGCGGCACGTAGACGCCGCCGGCCTTGGCCACCGCCAAAATGGCGACGGCCAGCGCCGCCGAGCGCTCCAGCAGCAGCGCCACGCCGGTCTCCGGGCGGACGCCGGCCGCCAGCAAGCGCCGGGCCAGGTGGTTGGCGCGGGCGTTCAGCGCCGCATAGCTCAACACCTCGCCGTCCGCCCACAGGGCCGGGGCTTGCGGCGTGGCTTCGACTTGCGCCTCGAACAAGGCGGGCAGGCCGGTTGTCGGCGCGGTCAAAGGCGTAGCGTTGTACTCGACCAGCAGCCGCCGCCGCTCCTCAGGCGTCAGCAAATCAATGCGGCTCAACGGCAAGCCAGGGTCGGCGGCGACCGCCGCCAGCAGCCTGGCCCAACGCGCCATCAGCCCCTCGACCGTGGCGGGCTCGAACAAATCGCTGCTGTATTCGACGCCGCCGCTGATGCCCTGCGGGCTGCCGTCCGCCCCGCGCCGCTCGCTGAGGCTGATCGACAGGTCGAAGCGGGCGGTGGCGGTGTCGCCGCCCGCCACGCCCTCGACCGCCAAGCCGGGCAGTGCCACCGTGTTTTCCACGTCGCTGTACAAGGCCAGCATGACTTGAAACAGCGGATGGTGGGACAGCGAGCGGGCCGGGTTCAGCGCCTCGACCAGATACTCGAACGGCACGTCCTGGTGGCTGTATGCGCCCAGCGCGGTTTCCCGCACCCGGCCCAGCAATTGCCGGAAGCTGGGGTCGCCCGAGGTGTCGGTGCGCAGCACCAAGGTATTGATGAAAAAGCCCACCAGGCCGTCCAGGGCGTGGTCGGTGCGCCCGGCTATCGGGCTGCCCAGCGCGATGTCATTGCCCGCGCCGAGCCGGCTGAACAGCGCCGCGAGGCCGGCTTGCAAGACCATGAACAGGCTGGCCCCGCCTTGGCGGGCCAGCCCGGCCAGTTGCCGGTGCGCCTCGGCGTCCCATTCGACCAGCACCATGCCGCCCCGGTAAGAGGCCACCGGCGGGCGCGGGCGGTCGGCGGGCAGTTCGATTTGCTCGGGCAGGCCGGCCAGGGCGTGCGACCAATAGGCCAATTGGCGGCTGAACACGCTGCCGGGATCGGACTCATCGCCCAGCCATTGACGCTGCCACAGGGTGTAGTCGGCATATTGCACCGGCAACGGCGGCCAGTTGGGCGCCTCGCCCTGGCGGCGGGCGCTGTAGGCGGCGGCGAGATCCCGCGCCAGCGGCCCCATCGACCAGCCGTCGCCGGCGATGTGGTGCAGCAGCAGCAGCAAAACATGGTCTTCCGCGCCCAGCGCAAACAGCTCGGCCCGCAACGGCGGCTCGGCCCCCAGCTCGAAGCCGTAGCGCGCCGCCTGCCCCAGCGCCTCGCCCAGCCGGTCTTCGGTCGCTGGCGTCAGAACCAGCCTAGGTGCGGCCGCTTCGGGGCTGAGGATCAACTGGTGCGGCGTGCCTTCGGTTTCCGGGAACAGGGTGCGCAGGCTTTCATGGCGGGCGACGACATCGCCCAAGGCCGCCTGCAAGGCGCTGAAGTCCAAAGCCCCCTTCAAGCGCAGCGCCAGCGGCATGTTGTAGGTGGCGGCGCGGCCTTCCATTTGATAGAGGAACCACAGCCGCCGCTGCGCGTAGGACAGGGGCAGCCGCGCCGGGCGGTCTTGGGTGTGCAGGGCCAGCCGCGCCGTTTCCGCCCCGCCCAGGCTTTCCGCCAAGCCGGCCACGGTGGGCGTCTCGAACAGGCTGCGCAGCGGCAGTTCGATGCCGAAGCTGGCGCGGATGCGCCCGACCAGCTTGGTCGCCAGCAGCGAATGGCCGCCGAGCTCAAAGAAATCCTCGTCGATGCCGACCTGGGCGCGGCCCAGCACGTCGGCGAACAACTCGCACAGCATCTGCTCCTGCGGCGTCCGCGCCTTGCGGCTGGCCGCGCCCAGGCCAAACTCGGGCTCGGGCAGCGCGGCGCGGTCGAGCTTGCCGTTTTGGGTCAGCGGCAGGCGCTCCAACACCACCACGGCCGTCGGCACCATGTAATCCGGCAGGCGGTGGCGCAGCCAGTCGCGCAAGCTCTCCGGCTGCGGCACGCCGTGCGCGACGGGCACGGCATAGGCCACCAGCCGCTTTTCGCCGGGGCGGTGTTCGCGGGCGACGACCGCCGCCTGCGCCAGCTCGGGATGCTGGCTCAAGGCCGCTTCGATGTCGCCCAGTTCGATGCGGAAGCCGCGGATCTTCACCTGCTCGTCCATGCGGCCCAGGAACTCCAACTCGCCATCCGGACGCCAGCGCGCGTTGTCGCCGGTGCGGTACATGCGCGAGCCGCTTTCGCCAAACAAGCTCCCGAACGGGTCGGCGACGAAGCGCTCGGCGGACAGGGCCGGGCGGTTCAGATAGCCCCGCGCCAGGCCGGCCCCGGCGATGTACAACTCGCCGGCCACGCCGGGCGGCGCCAGCCCCAGCGCGTCGTCGAGGACGTAGACCCTGAGATTGTCGATGGGCCGGCCGATGGAAGGCGGCAGCGGGCAGGCGTCCAAGTCGGCGGGCAAGGTGCAGCCGGTGGCGACATGGGTTTCGGTCGGGCCGTAATGGTTGTGCAGCCGCCGGCCCGGCACGCGGTGATAAAACTCGCGCACTGGGCGGGTCAGGGTCAGCGCCTCGCCGGCCTGGGCGATGTCGGTGAGGAACGGCAGCGCCAAGCCTTGTTCCAGCGCGGCCTCGGCCAGGGCTTCCACCACCAGGTTCGGCGCGAACAACTCCGCCACCCGGTGCCGGTCCAGCCACAGCGCCAGCTGGTCGGCGCTGCGGCGCACTTCGTCGGCGGGCACCACCAAAGTCTTGCCGAAGGCCAGCGTGGAGAGGATCTCCTGCGCCGACACGTCGAAGCTCAAGGCGGTGAACTGGGCGATGCGGGTGCCCGGCGCGCTGGGCAGGGCGCGGTCGTGCCACAGCAGCAAATTCAGCAAAGCCCCGGCGGGCATCACCACGCCTTTCGGCACGCCGGTCGAACCGGAGGTGTAGATCACATAAGCCGGGTGTTCCGGCTTCAGCGGCGCGGCGCGCTGGCCGTCGGTCGGGTTGCTGGCGGCGTAGCCGTCCAAGCCGGCGCGGGTCGCCGGCTCGTCCAGCAACAGCCGGGGCGCCTCCACCGCCTCGGGAATCAGCGCCGCGGTCGTCCGGCCCGCCAGCACCACGGCGGGCCGGGCGTCATTCAGCATGGCGCTGATGCGCGCCGCCGGGTAGTCCGGATCCACCGGCAGATAAGCGGCCCCCGCCTTCAGCGCCGCCAGCAGGCCCACAATCAAATCCGGGCTGCGCGGCAGCAGCAAGGCGACGACCGCTTCCGGGCCGACGCCACGGGCGATCAAGGCATGGGCCAGCCGGTTGGCCTGGGCGTTCAACTCGGCATAGCTCAATTCCGCCTCGTCGAACACCGCCGCCGCCGCGTCCGGCGCGGCGGCGGCCTGCGCCTCGAACAGGGCGGGCAGGCTGGCGAATCCGGAGCGCAAAGCTTGCTTTGCAATAACCGGCTGATCCGCGCAAGGCAAGCCTTGCACTCCGCCGTTGTAACCGACTAGCAAAGTATGCCGCTCCTCGGCGGTCAGCAGGTCGATCCGGCTGATCGGCTGGTCGGGATCGGCCGCGGCCGCGGCCAGCAAGCGCCGCCAGCGCCCGGCCAGCGCGGCGACCGTCGCCGCGTCGAACAAGTCGCCGGCGTACTCGACCGCGCCGTGGATGCCCGCCGCCCCGCCGTCCGCCCCGCGCTGTTCGGCCAGCGCAAACAGCAGGTCGAATTTGGCGGTGCCGGTCGCCACCGGCAGCGGGGAAACGTCCAGGCCCGGCAAGGCGAACGCGCTGTCGGCGTGGTTTTGCCACACCAGCATGACCTGGAACAGCGGATGGTGGGACAGCGAGCGGGCCGGGTTCAGCGCCTCGACCAGATACTCGAACGGCAGGTCTTGATGGGCGTAGGCCGCCAAGTCCGCCTCCCGCGCCCGGAGGATCAATTCGCGGAAGCTGGGGTCGCCTGAGGTGTCGGTGCGCAGCACCAGGGTGTTGACGAAGAAGCCGACCAAAGAATCCAAGGCGTGGTCGGTGCGGCCCGCTATCGGGCTGCCCAGGGGGATGTCCGTCCCCGCGCCCAGCCGCGACAGCAGCGCCGCCAAGCCCGCTTGCAGCACCATGAACAAACTGGCCCCGGCCTCGCGGGCCAGCCGGCTCAGCCCTTGATGCAGCTCAGGCTCCAGCGCGACCGGCACATGCCCGCCGCGGTAGGAGGCCAGCGCCGGGCGCGGGCGGTCCACCGGCAATTGCAATTGCTCCGGCAGGCCGGCCAGGGCGCCGGTCCAGTGGGCCAGTTGGCGGGCGAACAGGCTGTCGGGGTCGCTTTGCTCGCCGAGCAACTGGTTCTGCCACAGGGTGTAGTCGGCATACTGCACCGGCAGCGGCGCCCAGGCCGGCGCGCCGCCTTGCCGGCGGGCGGCGTAGGCCAGGCCCAAATCGCGCGCCAGCGGCCCGACCGACCAGCCGTCGGCGGCGATGTGGTGGATCAACAGCAACAGCACCTGTTCGCCGCCGCCTAGCGCGAACAACTCGGCCCGCAACGGCGGCTCGGCGGCAAGGTCGAAGCCGCGCGCCGCCGCCTCGGCCAGAAGCCCCGGCAACTCGGCCTCGCTGGCCGGCGTCACCGCCAGCTTAGGGTAGGCCGCCTCGGGCGGCAACACCTGCTGCCAGGGCGTGCCCTCGATCTGCGGGAACACCGTGCGCAGGCTCTCATGCCGCGCCACCACATCGGCCAGCGCCGCTTGCAAGGCCGCCACGTCGAGCGCGCCCGACAAGCGCAGGGCGAACGGCATGTGGTAGCTGGATTTCACATCCTCCATTTGCTGCAAGAACCACAGCCGCCGCTGGGCGAACGACAGCGGCATCCGCGCCGGGCGTTCGCCGGCAGTCAAGGCCAGCCGCGCCGCTCCCGCCCGCTCCAGCCGCGCCGCCACACTGGCGACGGTCGGCGTCTCGAACAGGGCGCGCAGTTCCAATTCCACGCCCAAGACGGCGCGGACGCGGGCGACTAGCCGCGTCGCCAGCAACGAATGCCCGCCCAGCTCGAAGAAATGGTCGTCGACGCCGACCGCGGCCAGGCCCAGCACCTCGGCGAACACTTCGCACAACACCTGTTCCTGCGGCGAACTCGGCGCGCGCCCGGCCTGGGCCGGGGCGTGGTCGGGCGCCGGCAGGCGCAAGCGGTCAAGCTTGCCGTTGGGCGTCAAAGGCAGGGCTGCAAGCGCGACGAAGGCGGCGGGCACCATGTAATCCGGCAAGCGCCCGCGCAGCCAGTCGCGCAGCGCCTCGGGCGGGGCCGCCTCGGCGGCGGGCACGACGTAGGCCGCCAGCCGCTTTTCGCCGGGGCGGTCTTCGCGCAGGATCACCGCCGCCTGCGCCACGCCGGGGTGGCCGGACAGCGCAGCCTCGATTTCGCCGAGTTCGATGCGGAAGCCGCGCAACTTGACTTGGCTGTCGATGCGGCCCAGGTATTCCAAATTGCCGTCCGCCCGCCAGCGCGCCAAGTCGCCGGTTTTATAGACGCGCTCGCGCCGCCCCAGCAGTTCCAACTCGACGAATTGCTCCGCCGTCAAATCCGGCCTGCCCAGATAGCCCCGCGCCAAGCCCATCCCGGCGATGGCGAGTTCCCCCGGAACGCCGACCGGCTGCGGTTGCCGATGGCGGTCCAGCACATAGGCGCGGACATTTGCCAGGGGCTTGCCGATGGGCACCGACGCGGCATTGTCCGCCGCCAGGCGGCAGGCGGTGGCGGTGACGGTGGCTTCGGTCGGGCCGTAGCTGTTTTGTAGCGGCGGGTAGTCGCCGAACTGCTCCAGCCAGTGCCCGACGCTGTCCGCCGCCGCCGCCTCGCCGCCGATAATCACCAGCCGGACGGCCTCCGGCCAATGCTGGCGCAGCAGGTCGCGGTCGGTCAGCAGGCTTTGCCAATAGGCCGTCGGCAAATCCAGCACGCTGACCCGGCTGGCTTGGCAGAAGGCGAAAAAGTCCGCCGTGCTGCTGATGGACGCCTCGCTGCGCAGCACCAGGGCCGCCCCTTGCAGCAGGGCGCAATAGATTTCCTCCGCCGCCGCGTCGAAACAGATCGAGGCGAACTGCAACACGCGGTCGGACGGCAGGATGGGATAGTAATCGCAGGCGGCGTGGGCGAGATTCAACAAGGCGGCGTGTTCAACCGCCACGCCCTTCGGCCGGCCAGTGGACCCGGAGGTGTAAATCACATAGGCCAAATCGGCAGGGTCGGCCTGCGCCGCCGGATTGCCGGCGGGCAGGGCGGACAGATCATCGTCCAGGCACAGCACCGCCGCCGCCTGCGGCAGGCCGGCTTGCAGCGCGGAGTGGGTCAGCAGCAGCCGCGCCGCGCTGTCTTCCAGCATGTAGGCAATGCGCTCGGCGGGATAGACGGGATCCAGCGGCACATACGCCCCGCCCGCCTTCAACACGCCAAGCAGCCCGGCCAGCATGTCCGGCGAGCGTTCCACGCACAAGGCCACCGGCGGGTTTTCGCCGACGGCAAAGGCGGGGTGTTGCAACAAGCGATGCGCGACGCGGTTGGCCTGGGCGTTCAGTCCGGCGTAGGTCAACGCCTGGCCGGCGTATTCCACGGCGACGGCGTCCGGCGTCCGGGCGGCCTGCGCCTCGAACAGGCTGACGAAGGTCACCCCCGTGGGGTAGTCGGCCGCCGTGGCGTTCCAGGCCAGCAACTGCCGCCGCCCGGCCTCGTCCAACAACGGCAGGCTGCGCAGCGGGGCGTCGGGCTGGGCAATGATGCCGCGCAGCAAAGTCTCGAACTGCCCGCCCATGCGGGCAACCGTCGCCTCCTCGAACAGGTCGGTGGCGTATTCCCAGACGGTCTCCAAGCGCCCGGCTTTCGCCGTCACCGAGACGCTGAGGTCGAATTTGGCGACCGGATAGGCTTGCTCCAGCAAGCCCAACGCCAGCCCCGGCAGTTGCAGACGGGTGTCGGCCGCGTCCTGCACCGAGAACATCACCTGGAACAGCGGGCTGTGGCTGAGGCTGCGCCCGGGGTTGAGCTGCTCGACCAGATGTTCGAACGGAATGTCTTGATGGGCGTAGGCGTCCAGGCAGGTTTGCCGCACTTGCTTCAACAAATCGGCAAAGCTGGCCTCGGCGTCAATCTGGGCGCGCAGCACCAAGGTGTTGACGAACAAGCCGATCAACCCCTCGCTGTCGCGGTGGGTGCGGCCGGCGATGGGGCTGCCGACCAGGATGTCGTCCTGGCGGCTGTGGCGGGCCAGCAGCACATCGAACGCCGCCAGCAAGGCCATGAACAGCGTCGCCCCCTGCTGCCGGGCCAGCCCGTGCAGCGCGGCGCCCAGTTCGGCGTCGATGGCATGGTAATGATGCGCGCCTTTAAAGCTTTGCTCCGGCGGGCGCGGATGGTCGGTGGGCAGTTCCAGCAAGGCCGGCGCGCCGGCCAGCTTGTCAGCCCAGTAAGCGCGCTGGCGCTCCAGCGCGTCGCCGCGCAGCCAGCCGCGCTGCCAGGCGGCGTAGTCGCTGTATCGCACCGGCAAGGCCGGGCGGCTGGGTAATTCGTCGGCGGCGAAGGCGGCATAGGCCTGCGCCCAGTCCTCCATCAGCACCTGCATCGACCAGCCGTCGCCGATGATGTGGTGCATGTTGAACAGCAGCACATGGCGCTGCTCGGCCAGTTTCAAGAGGCTGACCCGCAGCAGCGGCCCAAGCGCCAAGTCGAACGGCGCGACGGCGTGGGCGTCGGCGCGGCGGCGGACTTCCTCGGCTTGCGCGGCCTCGGGCAGGGCGGACAGGTCGTCGAGCGGCCAGGCGAAGGCGTCCGCCGGCAGCAGCGCCAGCCCGGCCTCGCCTGCGCGCAGCGGGAACACCGTGCGCAGGCTGTCGTGCCGGGCCACCAGCCAATCCAGGCTGGCGCGCAGCGTGGCCACGTCCAAAGGCCCGTCCAGCCGCAAGGTGGCCGGCATGTTGTAGGTGGCGCTGGCTCCCTCGAACTGCTGGATGAACCACAGCCTTTGCTGGGCGAACGACAGCGTTTTCGGCGCGTCCGCCGGCTGCGCCAGCAACGGCGGCAGAGTCTCGGCCCCGCGCGCCGCCGCCACCGCTTGCGCCAACTCCGCCAGCCTCGGATGCTCGAACACCGCCCGCACCGGCAACTCGACGCCGAAGCTGTCGCGGACGCGCGCCGCCAGCTTGGTCGCCAGCAGCGAATGCCCGCCCAGGTCGAAGAAATTGTCGTCCAGGCCGACCTGCTCCACGCCCAGCACGGCGGCGAACACTTCGGCCAGCAGTTGTTCTTGCGGCGTCCTCGGCAGACGGCCTGGCTCGCCGCCGCCGAGTTCCGGGGCGGGCAGGGCTTTGCGGTCGAGCTTGCCGTTGGCGGTCAGCGGGATGGCCTCCAGCGCCACGAACGCGGCCGGCACCATGTAGTCCGGCAGGCTGCGGCGCAAGGCCTCGCGCAGCTCGTCCGGGCGCGGGCCGGCCCCGGCGGCGGGCACCAGATAGGCCACCAGCCGCGCGTCGTCGGCGCGGTCCTGGCGGGCGACCACCGCCGCCTGCGCCACGCCCGGCAGCGCCAGCAACGCCGCCTCAACCTCGCCCAGCTCGATGCGGAAGCCGCGGATCTTCACCTGGTCGTCGGCGCGGCCAAAGAATTCGAGCTCGCCGTCCGCGCGCCAGCGCGCCAAGTCGCCGGCCCGGTACATGCGCGCCCCCGCCTCGCCAAACAGGTCGGCGAACGGGTCGGCGACGAAGCGCTCGGCGGACAGTCCCGGGCGGTTCAGATAGCCCCGCGCCAGCCCCGCCCCGCTGATGTAAAGCTCGCCGACCACGCCGATCGGGGCCGGTTGCAAGCCGTCGTCGAGGACGTACACGCGCAAATCCGGGATGCCGACGCCGATCAGGCTGGCGGCGTTGGCGGCGGCGCGCGCCTGGTCCAGCGCGGCATAGGTGACATGCACCGTGGTCTCGGTGATGCCGTACATGTTCACCAGCAGCGGCGCGTCGCCAACATGGCGCTCGTACCATTCGCCGAGCCGCCCCAGCTCCAGCGCCTCGCCGCCGAAAACCACGTAGCGCAAGGCCAAGTTTTGGCCGGGGTTGTCGCGGTCGGCCTGCATCAACTGGTAAAACGCCGAGGGCGTCTGGTTCAGCACGGTGACGCCTTCGCGCGCCAGCAATTCCAAAAATTGCGCGGGCGAGCGGCTGACCGTGTGCGGCACCACCACCAGCTTGCCGCCGTACAGCAAAGGCCCCCACAACTCCCACACCGAGAAGTCGAAGGCGTAGGAATGGAACAGCGTCCATACATCGGCAGGGCCAAAGCCGAACCAAGGCTGCGTCGCCGTGAACAGGCGCGCGACGTTTTGATGCGGAATCCCCACGCCCTTAGGTCTACCTGTGGAGCCGGAGGTGTAGATGACATAGGCCAGGTCGGCGGGCCGCGCCTGCGCGGCCGGGTTTTCGGCCGACAACCCGGCCAGCTCTTCCAAGTCCAGCCACACGACTGCCGCCGCCGAGGCGGGCAGGCGGTTTTGCAAACAGGGCTGGGCCAAAAGCAGCGCCGCCGCGCTGTCGTCCAGCATGTAGGCCAGCCGGTCGAGCGGATACAGCGGATCCAGCGGCACATACGCCCCGCCGGCCTTGAGGATGCCGAGCAGGCCCGCCACCATCTCCAGCGAACGCTCCGCGCACAGCGCCACCAGCGGATTTTGGCCCCGGGCGAAGGCCGGATGCCGCAGCAGGCGGTGCGCCACGCGGTTGGCGGCGGCGTTCAATTCGGCGTAGCTTAAGGTGTCCGCGCCAAACGCCACCGCGACGGCCGCCGGCGTGGCCCGGGCCTGCGCCTCGAACCATTCGGCCAAGGTCCGGTCGCCGGGATAAGCCGCCGCCGGGGCGTCGACTTGCAGCAGTCGGCGGTACTCCGCCGCGCCCAGCAGCGGCAAGCGGCACAGCGGCGCCTCGGGCTGGGCGGCGATGCCGCGCAGCAAGGTCTCGAAATGCCCGGTCAAGCGGCCTATCGTCGCCTCGCTGAACAAGTCGGTGGCGTATTCCCAGGTCACTTGCAAAGCCCCGGCCTTTTCCATCACCGACAAGGTCAGGTCGAATTTGGCGGTGGGGTAGTCCTGCTCCAGCGCCGCCACCGCCAAGCCGGGCAGGCTGAAGCGCGTGTCGGCCTCGTCCTGCAACACGAACAACACCTGGAACAGCGGGCTGTGGCTGAGGCTGCGCTCGGGTTTGAGCAGTTCGACCAGATGCTCGAACGGAATGTCTTGATGGGCGTAGGCGTCCAGGCAGGCGCCCCGCACCTGCTTCAGCAACTCGGCGAAGCTGGCTTGGGCATCGACCTGGCTGCGCAACACCAGCGTGTTGACGAACAGGCCGGCAATTTCCTCGCTGTCGCGGTGGCTGCGGCCGGCGATAGGGCTGCCGACGAGGATGTCGTCTTGGCGGCTGTAACGGGCCAGCAGCACGTCAAACGCCGCCAGCAAGGCCATGAACAGCGTCGCCCCCTGCTGCCGGGCCAGGCTGCGCAACTCGGCGGCGAGTTCGCCGCCGAAGACGCGGCGGTAATGCGCCCCGTTAAAGCTGCGCTGGGCCGGGCGCGGGTAGTCGGTGGGCAATTCCAGCAAGGCCGGCGCGCCGGCCAGCTTGTCAGCCCAGTAAGCGCGCTGGCGCTCCAGCGCGTCGCCGCGCAGCCAGCCGCGCTGCCAGGCGGCGTAATCGCTGTATTGCACCGGCAACGCCGGGCGGCTGGGGAATTCGTCGGCGGCGAAAGCGGCGTAGCCTAAAGCCCAGTCGTCCATCAGCACCTGCATCGACCCGCCGTCGCTGATAATGTGGTGCATGTTGAACAGCAGGACGTGCCGCGTTTCGCCGAGTTTCAGCAAGCTGACGCGCAGCAGCGGCCCAAGCGCCAAATCGAACGGCGCGACGGCGTGGGCGTCGGCGCGGCGCTTGACGGCTTCGGCCTGCTCCGTTTCGGGCAGGGCGGACAGGTCTTCCAGCGGCCAGGCGAAGGCGTCCGCCGCCAGCAAGGCCACGCCCGGCTCGCCCGCCCCAAGCGGGAACACCGTGCGCAGGCTGTCGTGACGGGCCACCAGCCAATCCAGGCTGGCGCGCAGCGCGTCCAGGTCCAAAGGCCCGTCCAGCCGCAAGGTGGCCGGCATGTTGTAGGTGGCGCTGGCTCCCTCGAACTGCTGGATGAACCACAGCCGCTGCTGCGCGAACGACAACACCTTCGGCGCGTCCGCAGGCTGCGCCAACAAGGGCGGCAGGGTCTCGCCCCCGCGCACGGCCATCACCGCCGCCGCCAAGTCGGCCAGCACCGGATGCTCGAACACCGCCCGCACCGGCAACTCGACGCCGAAACTTTCGCGGATGCGCGCCGCCAGCTTGGTCGCCAGCAGCGAATGCCCGCCGAGGTCGAAGAAATTATCGTCGAGGCCAACCTGTTCCACGCCCAGCACGGCGGCGGACACCTCGGCCAGCAGTTGCTCCTGCGGCGTCCTCGGCAGCCGGCCTGCCTCGGCGCCGCCCAGTTCCGGGGCGGGCAGGGCTTTGCGGTCTATTTTGCCGTTGGGGGTTAGCGGCAGGCTTGCCAGAACCATGAAACTTGCGGGGATCATGTAATCAGGCAATCGGGTTTTTAGGCTATCGCGCAGGCGGTCTATGAATAGATGTTCATTGACAGTCGATAATTCACCCCCGGTCATGGTCAGGTAAGCCACCAGCCGTTTGTCGCCATCCGCTTCATACAGATTGACCACGGCTTCTCTGACGTGTTCAAATTGCCCCAGCACCGCCTCGATTTCGCCGAGTTCAATGCGGAATCCGCGCAGTTTAATCTGGTGGTCGATGCGCCCCAAATACTCCAGATTGCCGTCGGGTAGCCACCGTGCCAGGTCTCCCGTTTTATAAATTCGTTCAGTTTTGCCGAACAGTTCGGCTTCGATGAACTTTTCCGCCGTCAGTTCGCGGCGGTTCAGGTAGCCGCGCGCCAAACCCGCCCCGGCAATGCACAACTCGCCGGGGATGCCCGGGGGTTGGGGTTGGTGTTGTTCATTGAGAATGTAAATGCGGGTGTTGGCGATAGGGCTGCCAATGGGGATGGCACCCTTCAACTCAGTTTGACCTTTTGCATCATAAACGCAACAGCCAACGACGGTTTCAGTCGGACCGTATTCGTTAATCAAATGGGTATCAGGCGCGTAACGCAGCCAATAGGCAATATGGTTGCTGGTTAAAGCCTCACCGCCTAAGACCAGTGCGCAACTGGCGTTTGTATAATCTTGCTCGGTCAGTTGCTGATTAAGAATTTCAAGATGGGCTGGGGTAATTTTCAACAAACTGAACTGCGGCTTTTGGCGTAATTTTTCCGCGAGTTCCTCTATTTCTAAACGTTCTGACAGAAGGACTGTGGTTCTGCCTGCAATCAGCGGCAGATACAAGCTGCTAATAGTGGCATCAAAGGCAATGGAAGATTGCACAGGCGCACCGTTACCACTGGCGACAGGATAATAGTCAACAGCCCAGAGCAAGTAATTGCTTAAACCTCGATGGGGGATTAGCGTGCCTTTTGGCCTGCCGGTGGAGCCAGAGGTATAAATGACATAAGCCAGATCTTCGGCTGTGCTTCTTGCGGGTAGGTTTGCACTGGGCTGGCCGGCCACATCGGTCGCATCTAGGCACAGTACCACGCAATCATGTTCCAGTCCGTCCAATAACAGCGGCCCCTTCAAATGGCTCTGAGTCAGTAACAACGCAGCCTGGCTGTCGTCCAACATGTAGCGGATGCGGGCTGTGGGATAGCTTGGGTCGATCGGCACATAAGCCCCGCCCGCCTTGAGTATCGCCAGCAAGCCGATGACCATCTCCAAGGAGCGTTCTACCGCTATGGCAACCAAGGGGTTGCCGCTTAACAACGGCTGTCCATTCGGCTTGGCAAGGCTTAGCAGATAATGCGCAAACCGGTTGGCCTGGGCGTTAAGCTGCCGGTAGGTTAAAGATTTATTCTCAAAAACCACGGCAATCGTGTCAGGGGTCGCCTCCACCTGCGCCTCGAACAAATCGACGAGGGTTTGGTCTTGCGGGTAATCGGCCGCGGTGTCGTTCCAGGCTTGCAGTTGTTGAACCTCTGCTGCGGTCAGCATAGTCGCAGTGCCTATGGCCTGCTGTGGGTTCGCGGTGAGCGCGTCCAGCAGCACCTCGAAATGCGCCGCCATGCGTTCGACGGTTTCCACATCGAACAAGTCAGTGGCGTATTCCCAGTCGGTGTGCAACTGCCCGTCTTTTTCCACCACCGACAGCGTCAGATCGAACTTGGCGATGGCGCGGGATTGCTCCAGCAAGGCCACGTCCAGCCCCGGCAATTCCAGGCGGGTGTCGGCCTCGTCCTGCAACACGAACAGCACCTGGAACAGCGGGCTGTGGCTGAGGCTGCGTTCGGGCTTGAGTTGCTCGACCAGATGCTCGAACGGGATGTCTTGGTGGGCGTAGGCGTCCAGGCAGGTTTGCCGCACTTGCTTCAGCAATTGGGCGAAGTTGGCTTTGGTGTCAATCTGTGTGCGCAGCACCAGGGTGTTGACGAAAAAGCCGACCAGCCCTTCGCTGTCGCGGTGGGTGCGGCCGGCGATGGGGCTGCCGACCAGGATGTCGCCCTGGCGGCTGTAGCGGGCCAACAGGATGTCAAACGCCGCCAGCAAGGCCATGAACAAGGTCGCCCCCTGCCGCCGTGCCAAGCCGTGCAACTCGGCGGCGAGCTCACCGCCGAAGACGCGCCGATAATGCGCGCCCCGGAAGCTTTGCTGCTGCGGGCGCGGCCGGTCGGTGGGCAGTTCCAGCAGGGTCGGCGCACCGGCCAGTTGTCCGGCCCAGTAATCGCGCTGGCGTTCCAGCGCCGCCCCTTGCAGCCAGTCGCGCTGCCAGGCGGCGTAATCGGTGTACTGGACAGGCAAAGCCGCACGTTGTGGCGGCCGGCCCTCGGCGAAGGCGTGGTAGGCGTCCGCCCAGTCCGCCAGCAGCACCCGCATCGACCAGCCGTCGGTGACGATGTGGTGCATGTTGAACAGCATGACGTGCCGGCCCTCGCCCAGTTTCAGCAGGCTGACTCGCAGCAGCGGCCCACGGGCCAAATCGAACGGGGCCAGGCTGTGGGCCTCAGCGCGGCGCTCGACTTCCCCGGCCCGCGCCTCTGGCGGCAAGCCGGACAGGTCATCGAGCGGCCAGTCAAAGGCGTCCGCCGCCAACAATGCCACGCCCGGCTCGCCTGCGCTCAGCGGAAACACCGTGCGCAGGCTGTCGTGCCGCGCCACCAGCCAATCCAAGCTGGCGCGTAGCGCGTCCACATGCAGCGGCCCGTCCAGGCTGAGCGTGGCCGACATGTTGTAGGTGGCGCTGTCGGCCCCCTCGAACTGCTGGATGAACCACAGCCGCTGCTGCGCGAAGGACAGCAGTTTCGGCGCGTCCACGGGCTGCGGCAGCAAGGGCGGCAGGGTCTCGGCCCCGCGCGCCGCCATCACCGCTTGCGCCAGGTCAGCCAGCACCGGATGCTCGAACACCGCCCGCACCGGCAATTCGACGCCGAAGCTGTCGCGGATGCGCGCCGCCAGCTTGGTCGCCAGCAGCGAATGCCCGCCCAGGTCGAAGAAATTATCGTCCGCGCCGACCGGCTCCACGCCCAAAACCCGGCTGAACAACTCGCCGAGCAACTGCTCCTGCGGCGTCCGCAAGGCGCGGCCCGCAGCCTGTCCGCCGAAGTCCGGGGCCGGCAGGGCTTTGCGGTCCAGCTTGCCGTTGGGGGTCAAGGGCAGGCGTTCCATGCTCACGAAGGCCGAGGGCACCATGTAATCGGGCAGGCTGGCGCGGAGGAAATCCGCCAGGGACTGCGCGTCGGTGGCCGACGGGCCGGCGCCGGGGACGATGTAGGCCGCCAGCCGCTTTTCGCCGGGGCGGTGTTCCACCGCCAGCACCGCCGCCTGGGCAATGCCGGGGTGAGCGGCCAGCGCCGCCTCGATCTCGCCGAGTTCGATGCGGAAGCCGCGAATCTTCACCTGGTCGTCGGCGCGGCCATGGAATTCCAAGCTGCCGTCGGCCAGCCAGCGCACCCGGTCGCCCGTGCGGTACAGCCGCCCGCCGCTGGCGCTAAACGGGTTGGCGACGAAGCGCTCGGCGGTCAGGCCGGGGCGGCGCAGATAGCCGCGCGCCAGGCCGGCCCCGGCCAGATAGAGTTCGCCGACCACGCCGGGCGGCGCCAAGGCCAGGGCGTCGTCCAGCACATAAGCCTGGGTGTTGGCGATGGGCCGGCCGATGGGCGGCGGCAGCGGGCAGCCGTCCAAGTCCGGCGGCAGGCTGTAGGCGGTGACGACATGGGTTTCGGTCGGGCCGTAATGGTTGTGCAAGCGCCGCCCCGGCTGGCGGCGGAAAAATTCGCGCACCGGGCCGGTCAGGATTAAGGCTTCGCCGGCCTGGGCGACGTGGCGCAGGGCCGGCAAGGCTAGCCCTTGCTCCAGCGCCGCCTCGGCCAAGGCTTCGATGACCAGGTTCGGCGCGTACAGTTCTTCGACGCGGTGGCGCTCCAGCCAGCGCGCCAGTTGGTCGGCGCTGCGGCGGGTGTCGTCGTCCGGCACGACCAAGGTCTTGCCGAAGGCCAGCGCGGAAAGGATTTCCTGCGCCGACACGTCGAAGGTGATGGCGGTGAACTGGGCGACCCGCGTGCCCGCCGCGCCGGGGAGGGCGGCATGGTGCCAGTGCAGCAGGTTGACCAGCGCGCCGGCGGGCATCACCACGCCCTTAGGCACGCCGGTGGAGCCGGAGGTGTAGAGGATATAAGCCGGCTGTTCGGGCCGAAGCGCCAGGGCCAGATTGGCGCTGGACCGGCCGGCCAGCGCGGCGGCGGTGGCCGGCTCGTCGAGGACCAGCACCGGCGCGGCGCTTGCAGGCGGCAACGCCGCCAAGGTTTCGCCCAGCGCCAGAACTAAAGCGGGCCGGGCGTCGTCCAGCATCGTGGCAAGACGCGCTGGCGGGTGGCCGGGGTCCAGCGGCAGATAGCCGGCCCCGGCTTTCAACGCCGCCCACAGGCCGACGACCAGCTCCAGCGAGCGCGGCAGCAATAGCGCGACAATGGACTCGGGGCCTGCGCCCCGGGCGTTCAATTCATGGGCCAGGCGGTTGGCCTGGGCGTTGAGTTCGGCGTACGTCAGCGCCTGGTCCTCGAACACCAGCGCCGGCGCGTCGGGCCGGGCTTCGGCTTGCGCCTCCAACAAGGCCGGCAGGCTAAGGCCGGGCACCGCCCCGGCGGTGGCGTTGTGGCCGGCCAGCAGCGTGTGGCGCTCGGCGGCGGTCAACACGTCGAGGCGATGCACCGGCAGCCCGGGCGCGGCGGCCAGTTGCGCCAAGATCAATTGCAAGCGCCCGGCCAAGGCGGCGGCTTCTTCCGCGCTGAACAGGTCGGGCCGGTAGAGCAGGCTTAGCGACAGGCGCGCGCCGGGCGTCAGGATCAGGGTCAGCGGGTAGTGGGTGGAATTGCGGATTTCCGGCTCGCCGACGCCAAGGCCGGTGCCGGGCTCGCCGGGGCGGCGGCGCTCGAAGGGATAGTTTTGGTAAACCACTAGCGTGTCAAACAACTGGCCCAGGCCGGTAAGCTGCTGGACATCGAGCAGGCTGAGATGCTGGTGGCCCAGCAAGCGGCCTTGCTCGGCCTGCAAGCGGGCCAACAGATCCTGCACCGACTCCCCGGGCAGCAACTTCAGCCGCACCGGCAGCGAGTTGATGAACACGCCGATCATCGACTCCGCGCCGTCGAGTTCGGGCGGGCGGCCCGACAGCGTGGCGCCAAACACGACGTCGTCCTGGCCGGTCAGGCGTCCGAGCAGGATGCCCCAGGCGGCTTGCGCCAGGGTGTTCATCGTCACGCCCTGCCGCCGCGCCGCGGCGGCCAGCGCGGCAGTCAAATCTTCCGACAGTTCGGCGACCAGCTTGTCGGGCATCAACGCGCCTCGCCGCCAGTCTTCGCCGGTCAGCAGGGTGGGCGCTTCCAGCCCCGCCAAGGCTTTGCGCCAGGCGGCTTCGGCGGCGGCGCGGTCTTGCGCCCCCAGCCACGCCAAATAGTTGCGGTAAGGCGTCAGCGGCGCCAGGACGGACGGATCCCCGTCGCTGGCGTACAAGGCCGACAGTTCCTTCACCATGATGGACAGGCACCAGCCGTCGGCGAGGATGTGGTGGTTGACTATCGACAGGCGGTGGCGGCCTTCGCCCAGCCGGATCAAGGCCATGCGCAGCAGCGGCGGGCGGGCGAGGTCGAAACGGCGGCCGTGCTCCTCGTTCAGCACCCGCTCGGCCTCGGCCTGTTGGATCTCCGGGGCCAGGCCGGACAGGTCGACGACCCGCCAAGGCAGTTGCGCCCGGCGCGGAATCAGCGCCATCGGGCGGCCCTCGGCGGTGCGGCGGAACGCCGCCCGCAAATTGGGGTGGCGGTTCAGCAGGGCTTGGGCGGCGCTTTGCAAGCGGGCCGAATCCACAGCGCCCTCCAAGTCCAACACGGTTTGGATGATATAAACATCCGGCCCCGCCCCGTCGAGCTGGGTCAGAAACAGAAATCCTTCCTGCAACGGCGACAGCGGCAGTACGTCTTCAAGTTCGGCTTGGTTGAGCATGGGGTTTGTTACCTGCAATCGAATTCGGTGATTGGCTGGCCGCGGCAGCGGTTGATAATCAGGAAATAAAGCGTGGCGGCGGGGTCAGGCAGCGAAGAGGCTATCCATTTCTTCTTGCGACAACTGCGCCAGCGGGAAGTCGGAGGCGGTGTGGCCGCCCGCGCCGGGGCGGGCGGCATGGTCGGCCAGCGCTTCCAGGGCTTGGAACCAGCCCTCGGCCAGCGCGCGCACCGCCGCTTCGGGCAGCAGTCCGGCGGGCCACAGCCAGCGGGCGTGCAATTGCGGCCCGCCCGGGCGGTCCTCGGTCCATGCGGCGATGTTCAGCGCGTGGGCCACCGGCAAGGCGGCATCGCCCCGGCCCTCCAGCAGCAGCGTGGAGGCGGGCACCACCGCCCAGTCGCTGGCCGTGGGCACGGCGAAGCGGCCCAGATAGTTGAAGGTGATTTGCGGCCGGGCCAAGGCGGCGAGGGCCGGGGCGGTCTCCGGGTTGAGGTAGCGCAGCAGGCCATAACCGAGCCCATGGTCGGGGGCGGCGCGCAATTGCTCCTTGACCCGTTTCAGCGCCTGCCCTGCCGCCGCGCCGCCGGCCAGGTCGATCCCGGCCAGATCAAGCAACACCGGGAAGCGGGCGGTGAACCAGCCGACGGTGCGCGACAAGTCCGCGCCTTCCACCAGATGTTCTTGGCGGCCATGGCCTTCCATTTCCACCAAGACGCTAGCGCGCCCGTCGGCGAAGCCGTGGCGGCGACGCCAAGCCACCGTCGCCAAGGCGAGGCCGCACAGCAGCACATCGTCTATGCCGGCGTGGAACGCCCCGGGCACGCTGGTCAGCAAGGGCTCGGCGGGCGAAGCCAAGGTCAACCGGAAGCTTTGGCAGGCGCCGACGGTGTCCCGCGCCGGCTCCAGCGCCCGCCCGCCCAGCGGCGGCTCGGCGCTGCCCAGCGTCTTTGTCCAAAAGGCCATTTCGCCGGCCCGCGCCGCCGTCCGCGCCTGGGCCGCCAATTGCCGCGCCCAGTGCCGGAACGGCGTGGCGCAAGGCTCCAGCGCCGGCTCCCGGCCCGCCGCCAGCTGCCTTGCCCCGGCCTCCAAGTCCCCGGTCAGTATGCGCAGCGACACGCCGTCCACGACGAGATGGTTGACGACCAGCACCAGGCGGCCGGGCCGGGCCGGGCCTCGGTCCAGCCATGTGGCCTGCAACATCAAGCCGGCTTGCGGGGCCAGCCGGGCAATCGCCGCCGCCGCCTCGCGGTCGACGATGGCCTGCCGCGCCGTCTCGTCGTCCCAGCCGGCCGCATCCACCCGCGCCAGACACTGGGACGCCGCCACCGCGCCGGCCGGCTCCACCTGCATGGACCACTGGCCGCCAGCCAGGAGCAAACGGGCGCGGAGCATATCGTGCCGGTCCAGCAGGGCCTGGAGCAAACGGGCCAAGTCATCGCGGGCGAAGCCGGCCGGGGTTTGCACCACCACGCCCTGGCTGTAACTGTCCGGCGAACCGCCGCGTTCGCATAGCCGCCGCATGATCGGCGTCAACGGCACTTCGCCGACGCCGGCCGCGGCGGCTGCCGGCGCGGTGCTGGACGCCGCCCGCGCCACCGCCGCCAGCCCCGCCGCCGTCTTGTGCTCGAACACCTCGCGGGAGCTGATGGTAAGGCCGGCTTTCCGAGCCCGGCTGACCAGCTGAATGGCGATGATGCTGTCGCCGCCCAGCGAGAAGAAGCTGTCATCCACCCCCGCCTGCTCCAGGCCCAGCACCTCGGCGAACAACTGGCACAGCAGCCGTTCTTGCGGCGAGCGCGGCGCGCGGCCCGGCGCGGCCGGGTTGAAATCCGGCGCCGGCAAGGCCTTGCGGTTGAGCTTGCCGTTCGGGGTCAGCGGCAGCGCGTCCAGCGCGACGAAGGCGGCGGGCACCATGTATTCGGGCAGGGAGCGTTCCAGGTGCCGGCGCAGCGCCTCGGCCGGGCAGGATGGCCCTTCGGCGACGACATAGGCCACCAGCCGCTGCTCGCCGGGCCGGTCTTCGCGGACGAGCACCGCCGCCTGCGCCACGCCCGGGTGGCGGGCCAGCGCCGCTTCGACCTCGCCGAGTTCGATGCGGAAGCCGCGCACTTTGACCTGCCCGTCCACGCGGCCCAAGAATTCGAGGTTGCCGCAGGCCAGCCGGCGCGCCCGGTCGCCGGTGCGGTACATGCGCGCCCCCGGCTCGCCCAACAGGGGGCCGAACGGGTCGGCGACGAAGCGCTCGGCGGACAGGCCCGGGCGGTTCAGATAGCCCCGCGCCAGCCCGGCCCCGCTGATGTAAAGCTCGCCTGCCACGCCGGGCGGCAGCGGTTGCAAGGCGGCGTCCAGCACGTACAGCCTGGCGTTGCCTTGAGGCCGGCCGATGGGCACCGGCCCGGCGGGAATGGGCTGGCCGGGTGCTATGCGGTATTCGGCGCAATTCACCGTCGCCTCGGTCGGGCCGTAGACATTCAGCAGCGCGGCTTCGGGGCGAAGTCGGCGCCATTCGGCCAGCGCCTCGCCGAGCAGCGCCTCGCCGCCGAACAGGAATTCGGCGTCGGGCGCAAAATCCAGCTCGCTTGCCAGCGCGGCCAGCAGCGGCAGATGGCTGGGTGTGGCTTTGAGGAAGCTGTGCGGCGGCAGGCCGGGGGCCGGGGCGTCTTCCAGCGCGGCGACGCGGACACAGCCGCCGGCCACCAGCGGCGTCCACAAGGCTGTCACGGTCAGGTCGAAAGACAGCGGAGAATGCAGCAGCGCCACGCCGCCGGCGGCTGGGTAGGCGCGTGCGGTCCAAGCCAGATAGTCGGCCACCGAGCGATGCTCGACCATCACGCCCTTAGGGCTACCGGTGGAGCCTGAGGTGTAGATCACATAAGCCGGGTGGTTTAGCCGCAACGGCGCGGGCCGGTCGGCGTCGGTCGGGTTGCCACTGGGCTGGCGGGCTAGTTCGGCCAGCAGGGCAGGGTCGTCCAGACGCAAGATCGGCGGCGCGTCCACGCCCTCCACCCGCGCCAGGGTCTCGCCATGGGCCAGCAGCAACACCGGCTTGGCGTCATCCAGCATGAAGCCGATGCGCTCCGCCGGGTAGTCCGGGTCTATCGGCACGTAGGCCGCGCCGGTTTTGAGCACGGCCAGCAGCGCGACGACGGCCTCGCCCGAGCGCGGCAGCATCAAGGCGACGCGCCGCTCCGGCCCCGCGCCTAGCGCGATCAAGTGGCGGGCGAGGCGGTTCGCCTGGCGGTTGAGTTCGGCGTAACTCAGCGTCGCGCCGCCGTGGGTGAGGGCGGGGCGATTGGGCGTCCGCGCCGCCTGCGCCTCAAACAGGGCGGGCAGGTGCCGCGGCGGCACGTCTTGAACCGGGCCGCAGGCATCGGCCAGCCACTGGCGGCGCTCGGCGGGCGATAGCAAGTCGATCAGCCCGACAGGCTGCGCCGGGTCGGCGGCGGAGAGCGTTTCCAGCAGACTGATAAAGCGGTCTTGGTGGGCGGCCAGTTCTTCGGCCCCGAAAACCTCCGGGTGTACATGCCAGTCGATGGACAGCCCCGCGCCGTCGCGGCGGTCGCAGACGACGATGGACCAGTCGCTGGCCTGGCCGACCGTGAGGTTCCGCGCCGTGGCGGGTGCCTCCGCGAAGCGCAGGTCATGGTCGAAGGTCATGATGTTGACGGTCGGCGAAAACAAGGCCCGGGCATTGCCGGACAGGCCCAGGTCGCGGTGGATGTCTTCGCCGCGGTAGCGCTGGTGGGCCAAGGCTTCGCGGACAGCCTGCGCCACCTGGGCGAGGAAGGCCGACCACGCCAGGCCCGGTCGGGCCGACAGGCGCAGCGGCACGGCGTTGGACGTCATGCCCGGCGTCCGCTTCAACGTGGCGTCGGTGCGGGCGGTGACGGGCAGGCCCAGCACCACGTCCTGCGCCCCGCTGAGGCGCTGGGTGTAGAGCGCCGCCGCCGCGATCAGCAACACCGGCCACGGCACCCTGGCGCGGCGGGCCGCCGCCCGCAAGGCGTCCAGCTTGGCGGGGGGGAGGTGCGCACCCTGCCGCAGCATCCGCCCGGCGGGCCGGCCCGGCCGGCCGCCGAGCCGGCCGGGCTCCGGCTGGTCGGCGAAACGGCGCGTCCAGTAGTCGCGGTCTTGCGCGAATGGCGCCGAGGCGCGGTAGGCGGCGTCGCTGTCCAGCAGGTGGCGCAGGGGGCCGAAGCCGCCGGGGCCAGGTTCCCGCCCCGCCGCCAGCGCCGTGTAAACTTCGGCCACCCGCCGGACTAACAGGGACGCGCCGAAGCCGTCCAGCACGATGTGGTGGTAGCTCTGCAGCCAGAAAAACTGTTCGGGGGCGAGTTTGATAAAGGCGTAGCCGAACAGCGGGCCTTGCGCCAGATCCAAAGGCCGCTGGATGTGCGCCGCCATCCAGGCTTGCGCGGCGGCCTGCGGATCGGCGTCCGCGCTGACATCGACCCAAGGCAGCGGCCAGCCCTCGAAGCGCCCGGCTAACTGCCGGGGGCCGTCGGCGTCTTCCACGAAGCGGGCATGCAGGCAGTCTGCCTCGGCAACGACGATCCGCAGTGACGCCTCGAACAGCGCCGCGTCCATCGGCCCGCGCATCTCGATGTAATCGGCGATTTTATAAACCCGGTTTGCCGCGTCCAATTGCTGCTCGGCAAACCATATTTCACGCTGGGCCGCCGACAGCGGCAGAGAAAAGCCCCCGCCTCCCGGCGGGGTTTCCAGCCAAAAAGTAGCATTATTTTCCATGAAGTCGATCTTGATTTGCGCGCTTAAATGGTTGATAACTATAATTAACTAATATACTGTTCTGTCGGCCACCCAAAGGCATGCGCGAACGCCCCATGCCCAGGCGTCCATGGACTTAAGTTTCCGAGTATTATAATTGGTTTAGGCGGGATGCTTGGAACATTTTTGAATGTGAATATTACCGGAAAAACCGGCTTGCGCCCGCATATTCCGACGGGTGCCACGATGATGCCAGGATATTCGCCCACCGTGACATCTGGGCCGTCCGGCACTTGGTTTGGCGGCATTGGAGAGGAAGCTGGTTGTCCGGTTTGGTTAGCCTTCTTTTAGCTAGGCAAGTTAAGGCCCTGGGAAAGGGGAAGTTATATTAGCAGTTCCTCCTCGTTATTGTCAATCAGCCAAGTGTGAAGCAAGCGCCAATCTCAGGCGCTGTCGGTATGCTGAACAGCGCTTTTACAAGCGGTTTGCCGCAATTTTAACGTCATGGCTTTCCGCGTCGCCTGGAGCGGCAAGTACCATAATAAAAAAAGGGCAATTATATTCTCATCATGGGAATTGCTGTCGCCGGGAGGAGACGGCGCTATTCCATACTTATTCCCGGCTACGCTAGACCGACGGGCATTGCTTGTCGCCACGCCACGACAGAGGCGGGTGTGGGCGTTTTCAGCACCATCACCCGCCCGGCTCAGGCCGCGTCCTCGCCTGCGTCGATGTTCTCCAGCAATGGCCGGCGGGCGTTGGCGAGGCTGATGGCGAGCTGGGCCATCCACAGCAAGGGCACAATCTGGAACTGGCGCTTGGGCAGCAGCAACACACCAGCCCCGGCCCCCAGGCTGAAGCCTTTCGCCCGGCGGACAGTGCCTTGCACGGCGCGGTTGTAGGCGTCGGCCAGTTCCAGCAGCACTTGGATCTGCTCCAGGTGGTCTTCCATCAGCACCACTTGCGCGGCGTCGCTGGCGACGGTGGTGCCGCCCCTGAAGGAGATGGAGACATTGGCCTGGAGCAGGGCCACGGCATCGTTGATGCCGTCGCCGACGAAGCAGACCCGCCGGCCTTGGGCCTGCAATTCCTCGACTTTCCGGGCTTTTTGCTCCGGCATCGTGTTGGCGAAATAGCCGTCCATGCCCAGCTCGGCGGCCAGTTTGGCGGTTGGGGCCTCCTGGTCGCCGGACAGGATGTACAGCGCATGGCCCCGGCTTTTCAGCCAGTCCACCACCGCCTTCGCCTCCGGGCGCAGCGCCGCCGACAGCTCGATGCCGCCGACCGCCGCCCCGTCCAGCGCGACGAACACCAGCGCGTGGCCCTGCGCCTGGCCGGCGCACAGCGCCGTGCGCAGGGACTCCGGCAGCGCGACGCCCTCCGCCTCCAAAAATCGCTGGCTGCCGACCCGCGCCACGCAGCCTTCCAGTTTGACCGTGAGGCCCGCGCCGAGCGCGTAATGGGTCTCGTCGATGCGCGGCACCGCCAGCCCCCGCGCCGCCGCTTCTGCCACGATGGCGTGGGCGATGGGGTGGCTTTGGCGATGCTCCGCCGCCGCCGCGATCCGCACCACCTCTTCCTCGCCAAAGCCGGGGACGGCATGGACCCGCACCACCTGCTGGCGCTCCAAGGTCAAGGTGCCCGTCTTGTCGAAGATGAAAGTGTCCACCGCATCCAGGGTTTCCAGGGCTAGTCCGTCCTTCACCAGGATACCGCGCTCGGCGGCGAGGCTGAGGGCGTTCAGCAGCGGCAGCAGCCTCAGCGAGACCGTGCCGGCCAGGTAGTTGCAGCCCAGCAAGGCCGTGGCGGTCTGCGGGCCTCGAAGCAGCCAGCCGACCGCGCCGGCGGCCAGCATCGGCGTCAGCGTATATTCCACGTCCTTGAAATAGTCGGCCAGCCGCAGTTCCTGGCGATCCACCGTGCGGTTGAGAATCGCGCCGATGCGGGCGGCGGCGGTCTCCTGCCCGGCCTTCTCGACCCGCACCCAGACGCGCCCGCCCAGCACCACGGTGGCGGCCAACACCGCATCGCCCGCTGCCTTTTCCACCGGCTGCGACTCGCCGGTTAGCCGGTGCTGGTCCAACGTGGCCGTGCCCTGCACCACCACGCCGTCGACCGGAACAGCCTGGCCGGCGTCCAGCACGAGAATGTCGCCGACGCGCAGTTGCTCGAACGGGATTTGCATCTCGACGCCCTCGACGATGACCCACACTTGCGAGGGCTGCTCGCCGAACAGGTGGCTCAACGAATGGCGGGTGACGATGCGGGTCAACATCTGGACCTTCGAACCCAGGGTCGTGACCAACATGGCGCTGATACCCGCCCAGTAAGTGCCGCTGAACCACTGCACCACCGAGTACCCGGTCATCAGATGCAAGATGCTCAACCGCCGCTCCTCGACGGCGATGCGGTAAACCTCCTTGATCGCGGGCCAGGTCGTGTACAGGCCGAAGGCCATGATCAGCGGCGCGGCGTTGAAGCCCGCCAGTGCCTCCGCGCCGATCAAGCCGAGCGCGGCGGACGCGCTAATCAGGCTGCGGTTTAAATCCTTCTCCAACCCGCCAAGCTGCCTCAGGCCACCCTGGGTCAGCGTCTGCATGTGCCGGTCGCGCAGGCTGCTTGCCAGCCAGGGGTCGAGGCGGGTTTGGATGAAGGCTTGGTACTGGTCGTCCAGCTCGGCGAGGCGGATGCCGGCCGCCTCTTGCTTCCCTGGGCGCGGCGCAGCCTGCGCCGGGGTGGGCGGCAATGCAGGCATGTCCAAATAATCGATCAGCGGGGTCCGCCGGCGGCGTGCCAGCGCCAGCGCAACGGCGGCGGTGCCGCCCATCGCCAGCCCAGGGAAAATGAGCATGCGTGTCTCCTTAGTGCGGTATAAGTAGGTTGGTTATGAGGGCGGGAAGCTTAGGGCGGGGCTTTCTGGGGACAGGAAGCGGGGGCGTGGCGTTCAAAATTGATGCCGTATCAAGGGGCTTGCCAGGCCATGGCGGCGCACCACTCTAAGGCACGGTCGTGGGCCAAGTCAAGCAAGGCATCGATGGGTTTGCCATGTTTTCATATGTCGCCGCCACCCGGTTGCCGTGGACATTGGCACCCGCCAGCGCCACGCCACAGGTGGTCGACAAGGCGGCGGCCCTTGATGCGCTTCGTGCCGGTCAAGAACGCCGGGCAACAGGCGGTACTGTCACTGCACCGCGTAGGCAAACCAGCTCCGGGGCCGCTGGCCAAGTATGGCATCGTCATGCCGCGAGGGATAGACAACATGGTTCTGTTGCGTTAATTTCCTTTGAGTGCGGTTCGGCTGTCCAGGCGGTTTTTTAAGCGGCCAATGAATAAAACTGTCCTGCGGCGGACAGATCTTGGCCGACGACAGAAGCCATCTGACCCTTCTTGATCATGCGGTCGTTTGACAGGACGCCGCAGGACTCCAGCCCTTGCAGGACGCGGATGCACTCCTCCGACGAAAGGCCGGTGTCCAGCATCAGCCGGTCGGTGCTGATGCCCTCGTCGGCGTCGGCGTTGAGGATCGCCGTGAACACCGCCGTGTAGCGCCGCCGGATCTCCTCCGACAGATTCAACCGGGCAAGGCGCAGCCCGGCGGCTTCAACCGACGGCACTTTCAGGCTGGCGGGGAAAACCCGCGTCCGGTTCTCGTCGCGCTTAAGAAAACGCCCGCGCTCCAGCCAGGCCACGCCGGTTTTAACCTTGGTGTCGGCGTCCGGGTTCTCGGCCTCGATCTCGGCCTGCATGTCCTCGTCGGCCAGGATCTCGCCCGCCGTGATGACAATCTCGTCGCTCTTGACCCGCCCGGCCCGCCGCCTAAGCGCCCGCAGGATCTCGGCGATGTCCTTGCGCGACAGCCTGGACCGCGCCGCCAGCGAAAACTGGGTTTCAACGTCGTTCTCGTCGTACAGCAGGACGCAGCGCGAATCCCCGCGGTCTCGGCCCGCCCGCCCCGACTCTTGCAGGTAGTTTTCCAGTGAGCCGGGAATCTCGGCGTGGATCACGATCCGCACGTCCGGCTTGTCCACGCCCATCCCGAAGGCGTTGGTGGCGACGATCACGCGCAAGCCCCCCTCGATGAAAGACTTCTGCACGTCCTTCTTCAAGCCGGGATCCAGCTTCGCATGGAAGTGCGCGCACTCCCAGCCCATGTCTTTCAAGAAGGCCGCCATCTCCTCCGCGCTTTTGCGCTTCGCGGTGAACACCACGGCCCCGCCCGGTGTCCGCTTGATCTCTTTTTCCAGCAGCACATGGATCAAGCCGTACTTTTCCTCTTTCTTGACCGGCACGACCTCGAAATGCAGGTTTTCGCGCTTGTGCCCGCCCTCGTAAAGCGCCAAGTCGATACCCAGCACTTCGCGGAAATGCGCCTGCAAATCCTCGACGACCTCCGGCTTGGCGGTCGCCGTGAAGCAGGCCACCGGCGGCAAGTCGCCGCCATGGCGTTCGCGGATGAAGCGGGACACATACAAATAATCAGTGCGGAAGTCGTGGCCCCATTTCGACAGGCAGTGCGCCTCGTCGAACACCCACGCGGCGATTTGGCGGCTTTTGATGGCGTCGGTGAACCCCTTGTTGCGGAACTGCTCCGGCGAAACCAGCAGGATGCCGATGTCGCCCAGGCGCGCCTTGTCCAGCACATCGCGCCGCTCCGGCATTGACAGCATGCCGTTAAGCGCGGCGGCGGAGAACACGCCTTGCCGGACCAGGTTGTCCACCTGGTCTTTCATCAGCGATTGCAGCGGCGAGACGATGACCGTGAGGCTTCCCGTGCGCCAATGGCGAACCAGGGCCGGAAGCTGGTAGCACAGCGACTTGCCGCCGCCGGTGGGGAGGATGGCCAGCAGGTTTTCCCTGGCCAGCCCGGCCTTTACGATGTCCTCTTGCAACGAACCGCCCGCCTCGTTGGCAGGCTCGGGGCGGAACTTTGAAAATCCGAAGTAGCGTTGAAGCGCCTGGCGCGGGTCGTGGTGGAGCCTGCAATACTCGCAATCCGGTTCCCCGCAGGCGGTATCGCGCAACTCGGTCATAAGCCGCGTGGTCACGGGGTACTGGTGCGAAACCCAAGGCGGCAGCACCGAATTGCCGCCCGACACGCGCAGCCAGGCCAAAACGTAGGCCAGCGGCAGGCGGTGTTCCGCCAACGCCAGATCCTGATCCAGCAGCCGCGCAAGCCGCGTGGCGCAAGCCTTCTCGCAAGCGAGTTCGCGGAACAGGCTCCGCGCCTCGGCAAGCGCCGGCTTGGCCGCGCCGCGCAAGGCCCAAAACATCCGGTCGTTGCCTGGCCTGGGTTGTTTTACAAGTTTTTAAACAAAGTGGAAAACCGATAAAACAAAGCCTAAGAAAGGCCGGAGGCATCCCGCCGGGGGGCGCATGCGGGCCGCGGCGCGCCGGGCCGGCAGCTGCGGCCGGCACGGCCGCACGGTGCCGCGCCCCCGGGATTTCGCCTGCCAGGCTCGGCTTGGCCCGGGCGCGGGCCGGCTACCACTGGCCGCCCCGTTTGCGGATGGCCTGGTAAACCGCTTCCATGGTTTCGATGAAGGAGTTCTCCCTGGTCCAGAACCCGGGGTAGTCGCCGCCTTTTTTGACGAGCAGGGCCGGGACGGCGGGCGGAGCGGCGGCGGGGGCCGCTTCGGGCAGGCGCTTGGGGGCGCGCCAGAACGCGTCCGCCGACACGTCCTGCGGCAGCGGCTGGGGCTGGGGCCGGCTGAAATAGCTCGCGGCGATCTCAGGCGCCGCTTCCGTCTCGCTTAAGGCGTCGGCCAAGGCCGCGCCGAGCGGCGTTTGCCGCAATTGCGCCAGCAACGCGGTCTTCGGCAAGCCGCGCAGTTCAAACAGCACAAACGGGTCTTGGTCGATTTTTCCGGCCAGGAAATAGTACAGCCCGGCGATGTGCTTGCAGGAGTCGCCCCAGTCCGGGCAGGAGCATTTCGCTTTCAGGTCTTTGGCGTTGGAGGGCAGCAGGCGCAGGCCCAGTTTTTTGAAAGGCGTTTCAATCGTCTCGGGCATTTCATTCAGCAGCAGCCTGGACACATAACCGGCCTGCCCGCCCAGCTCTCGGACCAGCTTGGCCCAGTCCGCCGCCGCGATGGGTTTCAACTCGAACTGGGTTTGGTAAACCGGCTCCTCGTACACCCCGAAATAGGGGTTGATGTTGCCGCGTATCTGCGCGGAAACCTTGACGCCTTGGATGTCCCACTTCAGTATCCGGCCGTTGTTGGCGTAGCCGCGGCCGCGTGCCAGCCGGCCGGCGTCGGTGAAGCCTTCCAAGGCCGCGATGAATTTTTGCCCCCACCAGGTGCGTATCGTTTTCATCAGGCTAGTCTCCGATGGCCTGCCGCCGGTTCAGGGCGATCAGTTGCTTGAAGGCTTCGTTGTCGAGGCGTGCCAGCCAGGACTCGTCGCTGCCGACAATGGAACCGGCCAGCTTTTTCTTGTCTTCGATCATCTGGTCGACGCGCTCCTCCAAGGTGCCCAGGGTGACGAACTTGTGCACGAAGACATTACGGGTCTGGCCGATGCGGAAGGCGCGGTCGGTGGCCTGGTCTTCCACCGCCGGGTTCCACCAGCGGTCGAAATGGAAGACGTGGTTGGCGCGGGTCAAGGTGATGCCGACGCCGCCGGCCTTCAGCGACAGGATGAACACAGTCGGAGGGCTTTCCGGATCTTGGAAGCGCTCGATCATTTGCTCGCGGCGGCTTCTCGATGTGCCGCCGTGCAAATAATAGGTCTGGCATTGCAACTGGGCTTTGACCTGCCGCTCCAGTTGCCCGCCGACGTCGGTGAACTGGCTGAACACCAGCGCGCTTTCGCCTTCGGCGACGACCTCCCCGAGCATGTCCAGCAGCCGCTCCAGCTTGTTCGAGCGCTCTGGTGTGAACGGGCTGCCGTCTTGCAGGAATTGCGCGGGGTGGTTGCAGATCTGCTTGAGCTTCATCAAGGTGGACAGCATCAGGCCCTGGCGCTGGATGCCTTCGCTGTCGGCCAGTTGCCGCTCCACGTCCTGGACCACGGCCTCGTACAGCGAGGCCTGTTCGCGGCTGAGGTTGCAGAATTGGCGGTTGTCCACCTTGTCCGGCAAATCCCGGATGATCGCCGGGTCGGTCTTGACCCGGCGCAAGATGAACGGCTCGACCCGCTTGCGCAACTGTTGCGAGGCGCGCAGATCATTGTCGCGCTGGATCGGCAATTCGTAGCGCTTGCGGAACTGGGCCTGCTTGTCGAGGTAGCCGGGGTTGAGGAAATTCAGAATCGACCACAAATCGAGCAGGCGGTTTTCCACCGGCGTGCCGGTCAGCGCGATGCGGTGCCCGGCTTTGAGCGACAGCACGGCCTTGGTCTGCGCGGCGGCGGGGTTTTTGATGTTCTGCGCCTCGTCCAGCACGATGCGCCGCCAGGGCAGCCCGGCGAACAGCTTGGCGTCCTTGCGCAGCAGCGTGTAAGAGGTGATCACCACGTCGGCGGCCTGGCATTGTTCGCGCAGCGCGGCCTCCTGCGTGCTGCGCTCGCCGCCGTGGTGGATGTGGGTGCTGAGGTCGGGCGCGAAGCGCTCGATCTCCTTGCGCCAGTTGCCCAGCACCGAGGTCGGCGCGACCAGCAGGGTCGGCGCGTTGGCGGGGTCTTCGGTTTTTTCCAGCAGCAGATGGGCGATGACCTGGATGGTCTTGCCCAGGCCCATGTCGTCCGCCAGGCAGCCCGAAAGCCCGAGTTGCTCCAACAGGCGCAGCCAGGCGACGCCGCGCTTTTGGTATTCGCGTAAAGTGGCGTTTAACCGCGGCGGATTGTCGACAGGCTCCAGCCGCCGCGGCTCGCGCAGCTTCTCCAGCATCGCCGCCAGCGCGTCGTCCGGGTCGGCCTCGAAGAATTCGGCCTCGTCGGCCAGCCGTTGCAGCATTTCCCTAGGATCCAGCGTGTGCGCGCCGTCGCCCTGGGCCTTCCAGAACGCCAGCATCTCCCGCATCTTGTCCCGGTCCAGCGTGACCCACTGGCCGCGGAACCGCACCAGCGGCGTCTTCGCCTCGACCAGCCGCTGCCATTCGTCGGGGCTGACGGCCTCGCCGCCCAGGCTCAATTCGTAGCGGTATTGCAGCAGGTTTTCCAGGCCCAGCTTGCCGGCGCCCGCGCTGGCCGAAGGTTTCTTGGCCGGGGCGGAGCCGCGCATTTTCAGCTTGGCGCGGCGTCGTCCTTGCGGCGTCCACCAGGCCGGCACGATGATGTTGAAGCCTGAGTCCTCCAGCACCCAGGCGGACTCGTTGAGGAAGCCGAACGCCTCCTCCAGGCTCAAGGCCAGGCCCGTCGGCTCGCCGGTTTCCAGCCCTTTCCACAAGGCTGGATAAATGCGCGCCGCCTGGCCCAGCCGCAGCAGCAGGGATTTTTCAAACGCCGCGCCGAAGGTTTTCGACAGCGTCAGGCGGGCCTGGCCGGGCAGTTCCCAATAGTCCGCCAAGGCCAGTTGCAGGGACGGGTCGTGGGCGGCCGCGACGCGGAATTCCAGCCGCCAGCTTTCGGGCGCGGCGGCATCCGCCTCGTGCAATTGCAGGCACAGTTGAAAGCCGGCCTCCTGGCCGTGCCCGGCCAGTTTGCGCACCCAGCCCAGCCAGCTTCGATACAGGCCCAGATCCTTTGACGCCAGCCAAGGACGGTCGCCGCCCGGCGTGAAGCCGCCCTCCACCAGCGTGCCTTCGATCTTCTTGGCCAAGGCCTGGGCCAGCCGGGTCTGGCGGATGCCGCGCTCGGCCAAGACCTCGGCGCAATGCCGCAGCAGGCTCAAAGGCTCGTAGCCAGGGGCCGCGCTGGGCGGCATGCGCTCCGCCGCCTCGCGCAGCAGGGCCGGGTAAGCTTCGGCGACGATCTCCCAGCCGGCGTAGATCTCGTAAACCGCCTTCTTGCCCTCGCGCAAACGCAGGGACGGGACGAAGCCGTCCTTGTGCAAAATCGCCTTCAGCGACTGCGTGAACCAGTGCCAGAACAGGAAATCCGCGCCGGGCCGCAGCGCCTCGCGGTGGAACAGCGCCTGGAAATGCAGCTCGTTGAGCTGGCTGACCGGGTGTCCGCCCAGACGCCAACCCTCGACCGTCCAATCGCGCAAACTCGGCGGCTCTCCGCCGTCGGCGGGTTCGAGATGGGGCGCAAGCTCGGGACTCGGCAACGGCGCTTTTCCCGCGCTGGGCAGCGCCAGCGCAAGGCTGCCGAATTGGCCCGGCGGCACCTCCAGCGCCAGCTCCGCCAACAGCGCCCGCAACGCCCGCGCGGGCAAATGCCTGGGGTGGTGGGTTTTCGACGCCGGCTTGGACAGCGCCTCGGACGATTCGACCCACAGATGGAAATCCCCGCCCTGGACGAACGCGTCGGTGGGCTCGGGTAGCCAAACGGCATGGAGGATATTCATTGCCAGACAACCTCGTAGCCGCTGCTGCGCCCGCCCTTGGCCGTCGTCGCGAGGCAGCCCTTTTCGACCAGCCCGGACAGCTCCCGGTACGCCGTGGAGCGGCTGGTCTTGGCCAGGCCCATGTACTGGCGCGTGTTGAGGCCGCCTTGGAATCCGCCCCGGCCGGCGTCAAGCAGGCGGTTCAGCACTTTGCGCTGGCGTCCGTTCAGATCGGTGCCCTGGTGCCGCAGCCAGAACCGCGCTTTCGCCAGCGTGTCTTCGACGATCTTTTCCGCCGCCGAGGCCGCGGCGGCGACCTGGCCCAGCAGCCAGGCCAGCCAGTCGGTGACATCCAGGCCGCCGCGCTGCGTGCGTTCAAGGATGGCGTAGTAGCTGTCCCGCTCGCGCAGGATTTGCGCCGACAGACTGAAAAAACGCAGCGGCTGGCGCTCGTCCTGGGACAGGGCCAGGTCGGTGACGGCGCGGGCCAGCCGCCCGTTGCCGTCTTCAAACGGATGCAGCGTCACCAGCCACAGGTGCGCAAGGCCCGCGCGGATCAACCCGTCCAGGCCGGGCGGCGGCGCATTGAACCAGGCCAGGAAACGCTCCAGTTCCTCCTCAAGCCCCTCGCGCGGCGGCGCGGTGAAATGAACCCGCTCGCGGCCGACGGGGCCGGAGGCGACTCGCATCGGCTCCCCGCCGCGCAAGGCGCCGGTTTTGATGGGATGCAAACCTGAATAACCCGTCGGGAACAGGGCCGCCTGCCAGCCGAGCAGGCGCTGCGCCGTCAGGGGGGAGTCGAAATGCCGGGCGGCATCCAAAAGCACCTCGACCAGGCCGTCGACGGCGCGTGGCGGGTCGGGCAGGCCCGCCGAAGGCAGGCCAAGATGGCGGGCCACCGACGACCGCACCGCGTCCAAATCCAGGCGCTCGCCCTCAATCGCGCTGGTGGCCGCCCCGTTCTCGGCCAGAATGGCGGCGATGGCCTCCAAGGACAGTTTGGCGTCCAGCAGCCGCGTGGCGCCGAGAACCTTCCCCTGCGCCAGCCGCGCGGACGCCAGCGCCGGGGCCAGCGCCCCCGTGTCCCAAAGGAACCGCGGCCAGTCGGCTTGTTGCCAGATCCACGGTTGGGTCGTTTGCATGCCTTATTCGCTTCAAGTGATGGAGATATTATGGTTGCCAATCACTTCACCCGCAACTTCTGGCTGCATTTTCATCAAACTCGCATGGAATGCCCCAATCTGGGATTGGGACTTGCCTAGGCATGGCGGTTTTATGGGTTTCATTTAACAGCCATAGACTGATAAAAATTGCATGAAGATGAGGCCCGGCCGACGCCGGCCCCCGCACTCGGAAGGGCAGGGGAAGTGGGTACAGCCGGACGGCGCGGCAGCGGGCGGAGAAGACCTTGCAACGGTAGCACCTGAAGCAAAGCGAGGCCGAACTGAAGGACTTCGACGCCATCCGTCGACAAGGCTTCGCCTGAGAGGCGGACGTCCGGGCTCGCCCGGCTCGACATCCGCGCCCGGCAATTGCAGCAGAAAAGTTACTTCATCATCGCCACTAACGACATCGACGAAACTGTTCTTGGCGACGAGCAGGTCGTCAAGGCCTACAAAATGAACCAGCAGAAGAAGGCTTCCGCTTCCTCGTTCATAGCGTCCACCTTGTTCCTCAAGTAGCCCAAACGCATCATGGCCCTGATAGCCGTCATGACGCTGTGCCTGATGGTCTACGCCGCCCTCAAATACCGCATCCGGCAAGGCCTCGGGGAACAGCGGCAGGCATTCCCCGACCAGAAAGGCAAACCTGGCGAACGCCCCAGCGCGTGCTGGGTGTTCCAGTTCTTCGTCGGCATCCAGGTGGCCCTCCTGGTCGGGCAGACCGCCGAGGTGGTGCTGAACCTCAACGCCCACCACCAAGCCTGGCTCGCCATCCTCGGCGAACACTATGTCGATTTATGCGCCAATTCGGGTAGGGGTGTAGCATGTCGGTTATTGTCCTATTTTCGGCGGCAAAAGCAGCGCGATGCGCCCCACCAGCCCACGCCGAACAACGCCAGTATATTGGGTTCCGGCACGGACGACGGCGGCGGATCACCGAGCATGAAATCAACGCCGTAGCCGTCGCCAAGTGTGGCCAAGGTAACCGACAGATTCACCGTCAAATCAATCGGGCTACCATAGCGCGTCCATGCCCCCAGGTCGAGGAACTGGTCGCTGAAGTAAGCATTCGCTGCCGCGAGGCTGGTGAATGATTGCGACAGCAAGCTGTCGCCATTTTCGATGACGCTGAAGGCGAGCTTGCTGAATCCCCCGCCGGAACCCAGGCTATCGACCAGTCCCAGGTCAATGTGCCCGTTGGTTGGCAAACCCGCCCCTGCTGGGTCGATGATCCATGCAATGCTGCCGGTGTAAGTCTGCGCTCCGGTCGAATCCGAAGTGTAATGGGCGCCCAGCGTGCCCGAACCGAAGGTAATCATTGCGGGGTTGTTGAAGCCAGCACTGACATGGGTACCTAAGTTGGAGAAATTCACCAAGCCAGAGGCATAAGCATAAGAAGCAGTGCTTGCCGCCGCCGTCGATGCGGAGTGAATCGGGCCACCAATGTTGGTGTTGCTTTCCGCTATCGAAGAAGAGGAGTTGACTGGCGCTAGGCTGGTGCTAGTGAGGCTACCGACGAATTGGCCGCTAGTAGTGGCTACCGATTTCGCGGTGCCGCTCGTGCCGGTGGCGGTCGATAAGGCGTAAGCCTGTTGCTTGTGGGCCGCTAGTGCGGTGGACGTAGCATTGGCCGCACCTCCCCGGCTGGTCGAGTTAGCGCGGGAATCGGCTGTGCCTGTGGCCAGCGTTTTCGAGGCGTCCGCAACCGCCATCGCCGTGGCCGCGCCAATGCCGCCAAAATTCATACCACTGCCGCCCAAACCGCCGTTTGCCGTCGCTTTGGCTGTGGCGCTTCCGCTGGTACCGCCAGAAACTGCCTCGGCCTTCGCGCTGGCAACGCCGCCTTTGCCGCCCGTGCCGCTGCCGGCAGAACCGCCATTTCCGCCTATGGCATTGGCGGCGACGCTGACGGCCGCACTGGTCGAACTGAACGTGATCGATGCGATTCCGTTGCCACCATTGCCACCAGATCCTGTGCCGCTGCTGACGCTACCGGCGGAACCGCCAACCCCATTGGCAATTCCCTGGAACGAAACGCTGCTCGTATCACCCAAGTTAAGCACTGAGACACCGTGGCCGCCATTGCCAGCCGTCCCGCCATCGCTGTTGCCACCGTTGCCACCAGTGGTGGTTTGAGTTAAAACCAACACTCCGCCGACGGTCGAGCCGGTCGCCGCGTTGCTCAGGCTGCTAGACGCCCCATTGCCGCCGTTGGCATCTGTATAACCCGCGCCCCCCGAACCGCCGGTTTGCGAGACGCTGCCCGTGGCTGTACCGGCTTGAGCAGTGACCCTAACACTCGTATAGGCGCTACCGCCCCGCCGCCACTCTTGCCGGTGCCAGTGCCATAGCCGCCACTGCCGCCTGAAGAACTGGCGCTAGCAGAGGCGTTGTCGGCTAAACCTGCAGTTGCGCTGGCAGCGTTGGCCTTGGCGTAATTACCGGCGGCGCCGTTGCCGACGCCCAGATAGGTAACACCATCGTAGAGGGGGCCATCGCCACCGCTGCCACCCTTGCCGCCATTGGCATTCGAGCCGATATCTACGCCGTGGATACCGCTCAAGCTGCCGGTGGCAATGGCGTAGCCACCCGCCGCGCCGTCGGTTCCATTGTCGCCGCCACCTCCGGTGCCGCCGCTGGCATTGATCTGCGTTTGTACGGAAAGGCTTGAAGTATCCGCAGTGACCAAGTTGGACACGGCATAGCCCGCCGTGCCGGCGATTCCGCCGCCGCTGCCGCCACCCGCGCCGCCAATGGTTGATTGGGTTAAAACTAGAGATCCGCCGACAGTGGCACCGGTTGCCGCATTGCTCAGTGTGCTGTTGGCCCCTGCGCCGCCGTTGGCGCCATTGACACCCGTACCCCCCGAGCCGCCGGTCTGGCTGATGCTGGCGCTGGCCTTGCCCGCCTGCGCCGCCGCCGAGGCCGTGCTGCCGCTGGCAAGGCCGCCCTTGCCGCCGCTCTTGCCAAGGCCGCTGCCTAATCCGCCGTTGCCGGCTGTCGCACTGGCCGCGGCGCTCACATTATCGGCGGATCCGGTGCTCTTCCCGCTGGCGGTAGCCTTGGCGGTGGCACCGGCACTGCCGTTGCCGCCGGAACTAGAGCCCCCATTGCCGCCCTTGGCGGTTGAATTGATGGCAATGCCATGGACACCGCTCAGCGTGCCGGTAGTCGTGGCGCCGCCGCCCGCCACGCTTTTTATGCCGGTATCGTCTACGCCTGCGTTACCGCCGCTAGAGGAAACGGACGCTTGCACGAAACTGCTTGAGGCGTCCGCCACGACAAGACGGGAGGAGGCGCCGCCGCCTGCCCCGGCGGTTCCGCCGATGCTGAGACCGCCGTTGCCTCCGCTGGCGCTTTGACTCAAGTACAGCGCTCCGCCGACGGTCGAACCGGTCGCCGCGTTGCTCAAGCTGCTGCCGGCCCCCGCGCCACCGTTGGCGCCGCTGTTGCCACTGCCGCCGGAACCGCCGGCCTGGCTGACATTGGCGACAGCCGTGCCGGCTTGCGCCGTGGCTGATGCCGTGCTGCCGCTGGCAAGACCGCCCTTGCCGCCGCTATGGCCGAAACCGCTACCGGCACCGCCGTAAACGCCTAAGGCGTTAGCGATGATGGTCACGTTATCGGTTGTGCCGGTAGTCTTCCCGCTAGCCGTAGCCTTGGCGGCACCGCCGTTGCCGCCGTCACCGTTGCTGTAGGCGGAACTGGAGCCGCCCATGCCACCATTGGCGGTCGAACTGATAGCAATGCCGTGGATGCCGCTCAAACTGCCGGTGGCCGTGGCATTGCCTCCCGCCGCACCGTTGCTCCCGCTGTCTCCAGAGCCGCCATTGCCGCCATTGGCCGAGATGGATGTTTGCACCGACTGACTTGATATGTCCGCCAGCGTCTGGCTGGATATGGCATTGCCGCCCGCACCCGCGATGCCGCCGCTGCTGTTGCCACCATTGCCGCCGGTGGCGGATTGGGCCAGATTGAGCATGCCGCCGACGGTCGAGCCGGCGGCTGCGTTACTCAGGCTGCTGCTTCCTCCGGCACCGCCGTTGGCGCCATTAAAGCCAATGCCTCCCGAGCCGCCTTTCTGACTGACGCTGGCCGTGGCTGTGCCGGCTTGCGCCGTGGCCTTGGCGGTACTGCCGTTGGCGCTGCCGCCTGCTCCGCCGCTCTTGCCCGCCCCACTGCCGTCGCCGCCATCGCCGCCGGACGCGCTGGCAGTCGCCGTGGCGTGGTCATTCAAGCCGTTGCTCGCAGCCGTGGCAACAGCCTTGGCGGAATTGCCGTTGCCGCCATTGCCGTCGCTGCCATCGGGGTGCCATTTTTTGCCGTAGAAGACAACGCCGCCGCTGCCCCCGTCGCCGCCATTGGCTTGTGACGTGACGTCCACGCCGTGTATGCCGCTCAGGTTGCCGGTAGCCGTGGCGGTGCCGCCCGACGCGCCGTTGCCACTGTTGCCCGCATTGCCTCCAGCCCCGGCTAGGGAGTTGATCCAGGTTTGCACAGATTGGCTTAAGCTGTCAGCCGTAGTCAGATTGGAGCTGGCATTGCCCCCGTTGCCGGCGGTTCCGCCGCTGCTATAGCCGCCACCACCGCCCATGGCGCTTTGGGTCAGGTTAAGCGTGCCGCCGACGGTCGCGCCGGCCACCGCGTTGCCCAAGCTGCTGCCGCCGCCCGCGCCGCCATTGGCACCGTCGTATCCGCCACCGCCCGAGCCGCCGGTTTGGCTGACGCTGGCAGTGGCCGTGCCGGTTTCCGCCGTGGCCGAGGCGGCGCTACCGGAGGCGATGCCGCCAGCCCCGCCGCTCTTGCCCTTGCCGTCACCATCGCCGCCATTGCCGCCTAATGCTAGGGCGTTGGCGATGGCGTTATCGGCCGAGCCGGTGGTCGCGCCCTTGGCGACGGCCTTGGCCGTAGCGCCGGCACCGCCGCTGTCGGCGTCATTGTCTCCGCCCTTGCCGCCATCGGCGGACGCGACGGTCTCAATGCCGTGTACGCCAGTCAGGCTGTCGGTGGCCGTGGCGGCGCCGCCCGCCGCGCTGCTGCTTCCATTGCCAGCCCAGCCTCCGCCACCGCCAGTGGCGTTGGTTTGTGTTTGTACGGAATTGCTGGTGGTGTCCGCCGTGGCAAGGCTGGACACGGCAAGGCCCCCCGCGCCGCCGGTTCCACCGCCGCTACTGCCGCCGCCGTCGCCGCCAGTGGTACTCTGGGTCAAGATAAGAGTGCCGCCGACGGTCGAACCGGTGGCCGCGTTGACTAAGCTGCTGCCGGCCCCCGCGCCACCATTGGCACCGCTGAAACCCGCACCGCCCGAGCCGCCGGTTTGGGAAGCGCTGGCGTTGGCCGTGCCGGCTTGCGCGGTGGCTTTGGCGGCACTGCCGTAGGCGCTGCCGCCAACAGCAGCGATCTTGTCGGCACCGCTGCCGGAACCGCCGGTGCCGCCTGTGGAACTGGCAGAGGCGGTGGCATTGTCGTTCAAGCCGACGGTCGTGGCGGTGGCGCTGGCCTTGGCGTAATTGCCAGCAACGCCGCTGCCACTGCCGCCATTGACGCCACCACTACCGCCGTTACCGCCATTGGCTTGGGCATTGATGTTGACAGTGTGAATGCCGCTTAGGCTGCCGATGGCTACGGCATAACCGCCCGCCGCGCCATTGCTTCCGGCACCACCCCAGCCGCCGGAGCCGCCGGTGGCAAAAATAGACGATTGCACAGAGTTGCTTGAGGTGTCCGTTGTTGCCAAATTGGACACGGCATAGCCTCCCACGCCGGCGGTTCCGCCACCACTACTACCGCCGCCGCCGCCAAAGGCATATTGGGCTAATATCAGCGAGCCGCCGACGGTCGATCCGGTCGCCGCATTGCTTAAGCTGCTATGTGCCCCCGCACCGCCATTGGCACCACTATTGCCGTCACCGCCCCAACCACCAGATTGCTGGACGATGGCTGTGGCTGTGCCCGCCTGCGCGGTGGCCGAAGCTGCGCTGCCGCCAGCGATTCCGCTACTGCCGCCGCTATTGCCCGCACCATGACCAGAACCGCCATTACCAGATTTCGAACTTGCGCTGGCAGTGGAATTATCGTTCAAGCCAGTGGTCACGGCAGTGGCGGTGGCTTTGGCGGAATTGCCGGCGCCACCGCTGCCGACACTGCCAGCGTAATTGTATCCACCGTTGCCACCATTGCCGCCACTGGCTTGCGAAGTGATATTGACAGTATGAATGCCACTCAAACTGCCGGCAGCAACGGCTAAACCGCCCGACGCGCCGTTGGATCCTCTGTCCCCGATACCACCGTTGCCGCCAGTGGCATTGATCTGCGTTTGCACGGAGTTGCTTGAGGTGTCCGCAGTGACAAGGCTGGACACTGCATAGCCTCCCGAACCGGCGCTTCCTCCCCCACTGCTGTAGCCGCCGTTACCACCGGTGGCGCTTTGGGCCAGATTGAGAGCGCCGCCGACGGTCGAACCGGTCGCCGCGTTGCCCAGGCTGCTGGTGCCGCCCGCGCCACCGCTGGCGCCGCCGGAGCCGGAGCCGCCCGAACCGCCGGTTTGGCTGACACTGGCGCTGGCCGTGCCAGCCTGTGCAACGGCCTTGGCGGCATTGCCGTAAGCATTGCCACCGGCTCCACCACTTTGACCGGCACCGCCGCTACTGTAACCGCCGTTGCCGGCCGTCGAGACTGAACTGGCGGTGGCCGTGCCGGTTTGCGTGGTGGCCGTGGCGGTGTTGCCGTAGACAATGCCACCTTTACCGCCGATATTGCCGCCACAGCCATTGCCCGCTTTCGAGTTTGAGCTAGCGCTAGCCGTGCCGGCTTGCGTGGTGGCAGTGACGGCACTACCGTAGGCATTGCCGCCTGCTCCGCTTATGGCCCCACTATAGCTGTCGCCGCCCGCCCCCCCGGCTTGGGAGACACTAGCGGTGGCCGCGCCGGCTTGCGTCGTGGCCGAGGCGACACCGCCATAGGCGCTGCCGCCGACTCCACCGCTCATCCCGGTTCCGGTACCATTGCCGCCATTGCCTCCCGAAGAACTGGCGCTGGCGACGGCATTGTCATTCAAGCCCGTCGTCATGTCCGTGGCATTGGCCTTGGCGTAATTGCCATTGCCGCCGTTGCCGCCGCCGATCCCGCCATTGCCAGCCTTGGCTTGGGCAGTGATAGTAACGCTATGAATGCCATTTAGGCTGCCAAGGGCGATGGCCGCTCCACCCATTGCGCCACTGGAACCGCCGCCAAAAAAGCCGCTGCCGCCATTGCCGCCATTGCCGCCGCTGGCATTGATCTGCGTTTGCACTGAATTGCTTGATGTATCCGCTGTGGCAAGACTGGACACGGCATAGCCTCCCGCTCCAGCCGCCGCACCGCCGTAGCTGTCGCCGCCTTTTCCGCCAATGGCGCTTTGGGTCAGATTGAGCATGCCACCCACAGTCGAGCCAGTCGCCGCGTTGCTCAGGCTGCTGTTGCCCCCAGCGCCACCATTGGCACCGATTAAACCATAGCCGCCCGCACCGCCGGTTTGGCTGACATTGGCGGTAGCCGTGCCGGCTTGCGCCGTGGCCGAGACGGCACTGCCTTGCACGCTGCCGTCGGCACCGCCGCTCTTGCCAGTGCCGGTGCCGACGCCGCCCACGCCTCCTAAAGAAATGGCGGTGGCGGTGGCATTATCAATCGAACCGGTCGTCGTGGCAGCGGCGATGGCCTTGGCATAATTGCCATTGCCGCCGTTGCTATCGTCGGTGTGAACCGAGGTATTGCCGCCGCTGCCACCGTCGCCACCCTTGGCTTGGGCAGTGATACTAACGTCGTGGATGCCACCCAGGCTGCCGGCGGCGACGGCCGATCCGCCCCCCACGCCGTCGGATCCGGTGTTACCGTCGCCCCCGCTACCGCCGGTGGCATTGATCTTCGTTTGCACAGCGTTGCTTGAGGCGTCCGCTGTGGCAAGGCTGGAGATGGCATTGCCCCCCGCCCCGGCGGTTCCGCCACTGCTATCGCCACCATCTCCGCCGATGGCGCTTTGAGTCAAGCTGAGCGTGCCGCCGACGGTCGATCCGGTCACCGCGTTGCTTAGACTGCTGCTGGCCCCTGCGCCGCCGTTGGTGCCGATACCTTCGCCTCCTGAACCGCCGGTTTGGGAAACGATGGCCGTGGCTGTGCCAGCTTGCGCAGAGGTTGAGGCTGAGGCCGCGCTGCCGCTGGCGATTCCGCCAGCGCCGCCGTTCTTGTCAACGCCAATGCCACCTCTGCCGCCAAAGGCTTTGGCGGTGGCAGTGGCGTTGGCATTGTCGGTCGAGCCAGTGGTCGAGGCAGTGGCAATAGCTTTGGCAGAATTGCCGTCGCCGCCGTCGCCGCCGTCGCCGCCATTGGCCTGTGAAACGATGATAACGCTATGAATGCCAACCAAACTGCCGATGGCCGTGGCGGAACCCCCCGCCACGCCGTCGTAGCCACTGCCGCCCTGCCCACCGGTGGCATTGATCTGCGATTGAACGTAATTACTGGAGGTGTCTGTCGTGATCAGGCTGGATGAAGCATCGCCCGCCGTCCCGGCGATTCCGCTGTAGCCGTTGCCGCCGTTGCCGCCAATGGCACTTTGGACTAGTTTGAGAGTGCCGCCGACGGTCGAGCCAGTCACTGCATTATTCAGGCTGCTGCTCGCACCCGCGCCACCATTGATACCGTCACCACCAGAGCCGCCGGTTTGAATGACGCTGGCGGTGGCTGTGCCAGACATCCCCATGGCTATGGCCGAGGCCGAGCTGCCACTCGCAATTCCGCCGTTTTGACCTCCGTCGGCCAAGCCCCTGCTATCGCCGAAACCGCCGCTTGCGGAGGCATTGGCCGTGGCCGCATAAAGCCCTTGAGCCTTGGCTGTGGCGCTGGCGCCTGCAGCATTGCCACCGACGGCACCAGCAGTCGAGGCGGCAGCGCCACTGGAATTGGAAGTGCTGGCAGTGGCCGCGGCATCGCCACCCTGGCCGCCTTCAGCGCCGTAGCCGCCGGCAGCACCCGATGTGGAGGACGCCATAGTTGTGGCATCAGAAGTTGTCTCGGTATCGGCAATGGCCGCGCCGCCATTCGTGGGCGGGCCGTTGAAGCCGCCATTGCCGCCAGACGCGCTGGCTGAATTGTTGGCATCCGGGCCGGGATTATTGATGGCGGTGGCGCTTTGGCCGGACGTAGCCTCCTCATCGGTGCTTGGGCCTTGATTCTTTCCGTTTTCGCCTTGGACGATGACAGTGGAAGCCCCAGCCGGTAACACCGTGGCGAAGCACAAAGCAGATAATGTGAGGATGGCCGAGGGAGCGGTGAATTTTTTCAGCGAGTACATCAAGCGTTTCCTGTTGGTGTTGTCAATACGACCGCAACGGGTTTCCGCCCAGTCGGCGGCGGGTCTTCGAGAGTGTGGACATCAATGCAAAAGAGTCGGCGCCCGTCAATAAGCCTCCTGCGTAAGTCCTAACTAAAAGTGTTCTCGGCAATGTTCAGCAATCGAGTCACGGATTGAAAAACCCGGCATCCAGCGCCTCGACCGTGGGCACCACCAAAGCCCGGTCAAGAAACTCGTTGCGCTGTTCGCAAGAGGTTTCCGCGATCAGCAGGCAACCATGGCAGGCTGCGCCCAGCAAGGGCTGGTGGCCGTGTTCGGTCGGCTGATGATAGGCGCAGATCGGATCGTTGGAACAGAGCATCCCTAAGTCCAAGGCCCGGCGCAGGTGCCGGGCGATTTCCCGGCCGGTTTGCACCAGCCCGCCCAGCGTCCCTTCCGCGTCCGAGGAGCCCGTGTAAATCAACAGGCCGTAGCGCCCCTGGAGCGCATAGACCCGCTCGCGCAGCGACGAGGCCGGGTAGCCGCATTCCAGCGCGACGGCGGTCATCAGCAGATGCGACAGCGAATGCAGCAGGATATAGGGCAGCCCCGGAAATTGCCGGCTGGAGTCTTCATGCTCCCGCTGCCACAGCGTGAAACCTTGCTGAAGCCGTATGCCACGGGCTGTGACCGCCGGTTTTTGCAGCCACCGCTCGATGTCGGCGGCTTTGAATTGCAGGAAAATGCCTTCGCCTAAATTCTCCACCGCCGGCAGCCAGGAGGCGTCGAGCCCCAGCGGCGCGCGTTCCACCTCCAAATCCAATTCGCCGTCGATATCCGGGCCGACCGCCTCGAAACGGGTGAAGCCCACTTGGGCGATGACTTCGCGCAGCCGATGCACCAGCACCACCCGCTGGAGGCTGTCTGTCCATGGGGTCTGCCAGTGCGCGGGCGGCAAGGCGCTGGCCTGGAAATCGGCGCAGGCCAAGCCTGCGCCGCCTTCGGCGCGGGCGTCGGCCAAGGCTTCAAACTCCACATCCTTGACCGAGCGTTCCAATTCCGTCGCGCCGGTTCTCGCCCGGGCAATCGCCGCCATGGCCTCGCCGTCGTCGATGCCCGCCAGTTTGGCGGCGGGCGTCGGTTTGTTGCGGATCTTGCGCAGATCGGCGAGAGTTTCGACCTCGCTCAAAAAATCCTCCCACAACGCGCGCACCACATCGTCTACTGGGCTGCGCAGATCGGGTATGGAGATGACCGACAGCAATTGCGGAAAATAGGCATTGGAGGCGGAGCGGGTCAGCAGCCGGTTGGGCAAGCCGCAACGCTCGCGGTTGCCTGGGCCGAGCCAAGGGCGCGAGCCGTTGCACTTGCCCAACGCGCCGAGATCCAGGCGGGCGGCTTGGCTCAGGGCGCGGGTCGCGCCGCAGTCGCACACCAGGATGATTTCGTCGAGGTCGCCGCTGGTGCCGCGTTCTTCCACCCAAAGATCCCGCCCGCAGCCGGTTTGCGCACCATGCACGAAGGCTGGCCAGTCGATGTCGCCGATATGCCCGTTCTTGCAGGCGCGGACGAAGCGCACCGGCACCACGCTCTTATGCTTGCCGTCCGTGCCGCGAAACCGGCCTTTGTCCAAGCCGTTCAGATGCACCAGCCGGCGGCGGCGAAATCCCCTGGCCGTGTTTTCCGCTTCCTGCGCGATGAACCACTCCGGGAACCGCCAAGCGGTGACGCGGGGGAACACGCCTTGCGGCCGGTCGGAAGCGGGCGGCGGCGCTCGCAGGCTCAGCGCCGGGACTTCCAGCAAACGCGCCAGCTTGGCCGCCAGCCGCGGCTCCTCGATGCGCCGAAGATCGCCTGGATCGTAGCTCCAATGGTCCAGCCCGGACACCAGCACCGAGGCGTCGGGGAAATCCACCATCGCGCCGGGGCCGAAGGTGGTGATGATCTGGCTGGCGCGCAGTTGGGTGTCGCTCATGGTCAGCCCCCCCAGTCGTTGAGGTTTTTCACAAACAAATCGACGCTGGGTTCCACGTCCCGCATCGAGCGGTTGGCGCGGAAGCGTTGGCGGAGGCCGTGCAGCGCGGGCAATTCGGGATCGAGAAAGTCATACAGCAGGCGTTGCGGGCCGTTGGCTTCCCATTTTTGATACTGGAGCCGGGTGTTCGTGGCCTGGAACTGGCCGGCGACGCTGGCCCAATCGTCGAGCAGGCTCTGGCAAGCCGCCAGCACCTGGGCGTGGATGTCCGCCGCCAGCACCGGTTCAAGGTCGCCGTGTTGGCGGGCGCGTTCGGCGAAACATTGGGCGGCGAATTCGAGCGCGGCGCGTTCGGCCAGGATGCGCTCGGCCCCCAGCGGCGGCGTCATCGCGGCGTGGCCTTGGCGGGCCAAAGCGATCAAGGCGCCGACCAAGGCGCGATCCAAGGCGCGCGGCGAGAATGGCGTCACGCTGGTCGCCTCCACGGCCCGGTAGAAACTGGCATGGTAGGCGGCGAAGTGTTCGTAATGCGAGCGGTCGCGGGGTTTGTGGACATTCAACAGACTCACCACCAGGCCGGGACGCGCCGCCAGACGGCCGACCCGGCTGGTCGCCTGGATGTATTCGGCGCTGGTCTTAGGCTGTCCCAACACCACCATAAGCCCCAGCCGCAAGATGTCCAGGCCCACCGAGATCATATTGGTCGCCAGCGCCACATCTACCCGTTCCTTTTCGTGGAAGGGCAGGGCGAGCCGGCGCTTGGTGGCGGCGACTTCCGCCGTGGACACCCGCGAGGTGAGTTCCAGCACTTCATACGACAGATGGCGGTTGGAAAACCATCCGTCTGGCGGATCGAGCCGGCGGCGGCGGCCATATTGTCCCAAGCGGGCGCGGACTTCATCTTCGACGATCCGCCGCGAGCCGCCCAACTCGCGCAGGCTGTTGAAATAGCCCAGCAGCGTCATGTAAGGATCGACCGGATTGTCCGGGTTCTTCTTAGATCCTTCGCGCTCCCACAGCGTTTGCCCGGCGGACAGCAGCGCCAGCGCCGTCCGCAGCAACACCACCTTGAGGCTGCGCCCCTGCGCCGCCACGCCGACATACAGCCGGGCGGGCGTTTGCGTGGCCGGTTCGGTGAAGGCGAAGAACGCATCGGCCCGGTCCGGCCCCGGCGGCGGGAAGATGGAAACCTCCGAGCGCCCGAACAAAGCGCGGATTTGCCGCTCGGCGCGGCGCACGGTCGCGGTGCTGGCGATGATCTTGGGGCGGACTTTCTGCCCGGCGATGTCTTGGCTGGCCAGCGCGTCGATGGCGGTTTCGTAGAGGCCGGCAATCGTGCCCAACGGGCCGGAAATCAGGTGCAACTCGTCTTGGATAATCAAATCCGGCGGCGGCAGGCGAAAGCCCAGTGGCTGGCCTTGATTGGCCGCGCACGCGCCGTAAAAGCCGTGCTTGTCGAACCTTTCCACCTGCCCAAACAGCGCACCGGTTTCCCCCGTCCAAGGCAGGCTGGCGAATTTGTCCACCGTCGCGATCAAAAACGTCGGCAGCCGCCGGTAAATTGGCTCGTCCACCGCGACAATCGGCAAGGCCCGCTCCGCCGAAAAATCACACGCATGGTTGGCGCAGCGGATTTCGAGGTTCAGCGGCTGGTGCGGATTCGACGCCAGCCGGAACGAATCCGCCTCGAACTGCGCCCCGCACCAAGGACAGTTTTCCAACGGAATCGGGCGGGGGTAGCGCCGGGGTTCGCGCTTGAAGCGGTTGGTGCGGCTATAGGCGGTGTTGTCCACGCCCGGCCCCTTGTAGCCGCGATAGCCCATCCGGTTCGGCGTCGCCGCCGAGCCGACCCACAGCCCGATTTCAAACGGCCACTCGCCCAGGCGCGGATGCGCCGCCCGCGCCAGCTCCAACGCGCACATCAACGCGGCGGCGCGGCCTAATTGATCCAAGGTTAGCAGGCGCAAGGTATAGCGCATCAACACCGAGACGCCGCAGGCCCGCAGCCCCGGATGCCGCAAGCGGCGCAACACCAGCGTGAACGCGGCGAGTCCCAGATAGGCTTCGGTCTTGCCGCCGCCGGTGGGGAAGAACAACAGATCCACGGTGTCGCGGTCGCCATGCAAAGGCTCCGCGATGCCGCGCAAGGTCATCAACAGATAGGCCAACTGGAAAGGCCGCCAACGCGGCGGCTCGACTTGATCCGGTGCCAGCCCCAAACGCTGGGCCTCGCGCCGCCGGGCGGCTTCCGCCATCGCCTGGTTGCTGAGGCGGAAGGCATACAGCGCGTCCGGGTCGGCCAGCAGCCGAATGCCCGCTTCGATGCGGTCGGCGACCTGTTCGGCGTGGGCCAGCAAAGCCTCGGCGGTGGCCGCCCGCTTAGTCGACAAGCCGGGGTATTTCAGCCGCTGCGCCGCGATCCAGACGCGGTATTGCGCCACCAGCCCCGACAGCCGCGCTTCGGCGTCCGCGCCATCGCTCAAACCGGCCAGCGCCTCCATGCCCAATTCGATGCCGGCCAACGGCGCCGGCGCGACGCGCTCCACTTCGGCTGAGGGAATCCACACACTGCGCACGGCCCGGCCCGCGCTGTCAGGCACCGGCTCGGCGGCGACGCCGTGGCCGACGACCTGTTCGCAGACATCGCGGTATTGCAGGTCGCCGACCCGCTCGTCCCATTCCGCCGTGCTGTCGCCGTTGCCGAAACCGCGCAAATCCGGCCGGGCGACGAAGGCTTGCGGCGCGGACAAGACCAGCCCGGCCTGGAAGGCAAAGGCGCGATAGCCATGCTCCGCGTCGGGTTCGCGCTCGTTGACCAGGAACACCGACACCGAGCGGGTGCCGGCGGGCAGTTCGCCGGTGGCCGGCACGCCGCGGCAAGTGACCACCAGCGTCAAGCCCCGGCTGTTGGGGACGGCGATCCGCTCAGGCCTGCCGCCTGGAACCGGCAAGGGCACGGACACCGCCTCGTCACGCGGATTGCGGCGGTAGCCGCCGCGGTGGCCACCGCCGTCGGGCGCGGATTCCGTGGCTTCCATCGGCACGTCAGAGGCGGGCGCCTCGTCGGCGGATTTTTCCCATTCGTAATCGCCGAACACCACCCGCGCCGCCAGCGCCGCCACGCCGGGCGGCAGCAACACCGACAGCCCTAACGAGGACGGCAGGAAGCTTTTCTTCGCCGCGCCCCGGTCAGGCGGGCCGCCGTCGTCGGCGTCGGCGTCGCCGCCTGTGTCGATTTCCTCGTCGGCTTGCTGGTCGGTGCGTTGTTCCTCGGGCGCGCCGGTCGGCACCAGGAAACCGGTCAGATACCAGCGCCTGGGCGATTCCGGCAACAGTTCACAGGCGAAGGCGTGGTCGTTGTCGGGGCCGACCAGGTCGAGCCTCAAGGCTTCGACCAATTCGGCGCGGACGTCGGCGGAGGTGCATGGCATGGTGACTCCTTGTTTATTGCGTTTCCCAGTTGGCGTGTGGCAACCAGGACACACACATTTCTGTCAAGCCACCAGCTTATTGACGGCCATTATGCCGGCTACCCTACCCAGGCGGCCATCATTAGTCCAAAACTCGGCGCAACCGTGATGGATAGCCGTCGCCAAATGCAGGGCATCGGGCGTTTTGAGGAAATGATGGGCACGCAGCAAAGTCGCCGCCGGGAAAACTTCCTCAGGTATCGGTAAAACAGTGACACCCTCGAAAAAGTCCCGATAGAGCCGCTCCAGGTCTTGGTCTCCACGGCGCAGGGGATGGATCAAACATTCCAGTTGAACCAGCGGCGAAATACAGATTTCGTCCTCCACGCTTTGCAAGATGGCATTCTCAACACGTGGGAAGAACTCAGCATCCCTTTCGATCAGGTAAATCACCAGACAGGTGTCGAGATAGATGTGCATTCTTAGCGCTCCCAGGCGTCCCGTTCGGCCTGAATATCGGCGTTCATTTCCTCCGTCGTGCGGCTGGATATTGGCAACCGTTCGAGTTTGTCCAAGAAAGCCAGCAATCGGCCGGCCTTGGTGGTTTGGACTGGGGTTTCCGGCACCTGCTGCGCCATCAAAGCCAGCAGTCGGCCGGCCTTGGTGGTTTGGGCCGGAACTTCCGGCGTCCGCTGCTCCAAAGCCAGCAGTTGGCCAACCCTGGTTTGGGCAGGGGCGTCCGATGCCGGTGCTTCCACGGGGGGCTCGTCCAATATCGTGACCAGGACACGTCGGGGGCTGGACACTCGAACCGGTTCCCGCAGGCGAATTTCGCCGTGTTCATTCATGACAGCCTCTACGGTGTTTAGCATGTTTTCCTCCAAGCGATGCGGTTCAAATCGGGTTTATGGCACGGCGGCAAAGAAGTTGCAAGTATCGGCGACTCCGGATTCAAAATTCTAGCGTAAAGTTTTTGTCATCCGGCTTGGATTTCCCGGCCTTGCGTTGCGTCTTGGCGGGTTTCACCGTCTCGGCGGCGAGCTTCCCGGCGTTTTCCTCCTCGGCGGCGCGTTCGGCGTTGAGGGCGAGCAAACGGGCCAGCACTTCGTCGCGGATGTCGTCCGGCCAGCGATAGCGCCAGGGTTTTTTCCTTTTACCCACGCGCCCTGCGGGGGAAGCGCGCAGCGCAGGGGGTTGGCCGGGGGAGAGGGTTTCTTCGTCCGCCTCGTCGTCTTCCCAATCCAGCAGAAACACGCAGTCGGTGGGAATGTCCGCCCAGCCATAGGCATCCAGCACGGCGCGATCCATGGCCGTATGCAATTCGCGCAGTCGCAGTATGTCGGGGGAGGTTTCGTCGGGGTCGTGGAAGCGGTTATAGGTTTTGGTCAGACCTTCGTTATTCTTGACCATCAATTCGGCGCGGAAGTCGTAATAGGTTTGGCCGGTGGATTCCAAAACCGGGTTGTATTCTTGGTTGGATGGGAAGGGGAAGGTTTCGAAGCAATCTGATGGCGAATAACGCATATCATCTTTCATGGACGAGGCAAAGAACCGCGCCCAAGTTTCATGAATGCGGGATTGAATGAAACTAAAAGCCGAATACATCGGAAGCGGGAATATCACCATCGATTCTGAAAAAACCGACCCGGAGGTTTTAAAGGTAAACGCGCCATGCTGGCCTACCCGCGAAATCACTAAAACTCGTTTTAGTCCATCAATCGCCGCAAACAAAGCAGGCGTGGTTTCCCCGAACCGCCACCAATATCTTTTCCGAATTTCCCGATTATCCGTATCCCGCCCCGGCTTAACCTTCCTCTCCACAATCTCCAACAAATCCGGCCAATCCGCCGCGACCGGCCCCGGATAATCCAGCGGCACAATCCCTGTCCTCAACCAAGTTTCCCGCTGCTTATCCTCCGCGCCCGCCCAGGTTTCGCCCAAATCCTCCCGCCGCAACGGAAAATCCGCGAAATTGATGACATACCGATGATGGGCATGGGTGGGGCTGTCGTTGACTTCCTCGCCACCGATATACGGGAATATCCGCTCGGCGTTCTTCGGGTTTTGTTCAATCAAACGGCGCATCTCGGCCAGCGGCGAGGCCACGCCCTTGTTGTCGGTATCGTCGAAAGTAAAGCCCATCCCCAGCACGATACTACCCTGGAAACTCTTGCCCGCATTGGCCTTGAGTGGCTTGGGGTCGTCATGGCCCCCGGCATGGAACAAATAAGCGGTGATCTTCTCGACCCGGCGGCCATCGAGTTCGACATTGCAAACCGACTCGGTCTTGAAGACCGAGTCGGTTTTATGGACATGCACCACGCTGACCACCACTGCCGCCGCGCCCGGCCATTTATACCGTTTCCGCGCCCAGTAAATCCCCCCGCCATGGGTGCAAATCCAGCGCAAGCCGGTGGAACGGGTGTCGCCCTGGCCAATGGTGTTGGTCGCAATCAGGCCAAACGTGCCATCCTGCCTCAGCAAATCGAAGGCGCGGCGGAAGAAATGCGCGACCAAATCGGCGTTGCCGTGAGATTCCGCGTGTAGGACTTTCAGCCAATCCAGATAACCCGCCCGGTTGCCGTTGATAAGGGTGTTCTTGCCGGCAAACGGCGGGTTGCCAATGAACGCATCAAAGCCCGGATTCTGCCGCTGGAAGACTTCGGGGAATTCGATGGGCCAGTGGAAAGGGTGGATGGCAGGGTTCCCACGCAGTTGTGGGAGCCGCGCCTCGCGGCGATTTGCCTCCGCCAGGCGGTGAGGCTGTGTTTCTCCACAGGCCCAGTCGCCGCGAGGCGCGGCTCCCACAGACTCCCCACGCAACTCGTCCACCGCCGCATCGACCTCGTTCGGCAAGCCGGTCTCCAGGGTCTCGTTGTACGCCGCCAGCCAGGCATCCCGTTTGACTTCCCGCGCCTTGTCCTTGTCGGCGGCAAAGAACGCCGCGACCACCGCGTCCCCGGCCAGCCGCACCGGATAAAGCGCCTCGTCGGCCTGCTTTAAGCGGTCGGCCTTTTCCTCCGGCGGCAGGTCGTCGCCGGCGTCCAGAATCTCCCGCCGGGCGGCGGTCGCGCCGCGCAGCCGTTCTTCGATGACCATCTGGCCGAACGCCCGGCTCGGGCAGGCTCGCCAATGGAAATCCTCGATCTGCCGCCGCGACAGGCCGACCAGCGAATCCCCGGAACGGAGGGTGTGGTCGAGAAAGGTGAACGGATGATCCTTCGCCAAGGTCGCCAGCCACAGAGACAGCTTGGCGAGGTCGGCGGCCATAGTGTTGCGGTCAACCCCGTACAAACAGCGTTGCGCCACCAGTCGGCGGGCATGCAGCACTTCGTCTTCGTCGGGCGGGATGGGCGGGACCTCATGATGGGCCTGCCAAGCGTTCACCAAGGCATCGCCCAACTGGCGGCAGGCCTCCACCAGGAACGCGCCGGAACCGGCCGCCGGGTCGCAGACTTTGAGGTCGAGGATTTGCGCCGGGCTGGGATTTTCGCCGAGCCGCGCCAACACCGGCGCGAGGGTGCGTTCGACAATGGGCGCGGTCAGGCTGCGCGGGGTGTAGTGGGAGCCGCTGCGGCGGCGCTCGTCGGAAGGCTGCAACACCATGCCCCCGGCAGGCACCGGGTGCGGCGTGGCGTTGCGGGCGATGCGCTTGTCCAAGGCCGCGAGTAGATCATCCAGACTGGCGGCTTTTTTCATGGCGGCGCCCGCCGCGCCGTCGATCTTCTGGTCGAAGTTTTCCTTCAGCCAACGATCCCGCTCGCCCGCTTTCACGGCCAGCAAGTCGGCGAGATTGACCACGGTCGGCGCGGCCAGCTTTTTGGCCGAAGCCGGTTTCAGCGCGATGGACGGGCCAGCGGTCAGTTCCAGCCGGAAGCCCATCATGGTTTCGTAAACGCTGCCGATTTGCTCCACGTCGAGGGTTCGATACGACAGCCTTTCGCCGTCGAGCATCAGCAGCTTGGACAGCACCCGCCAGATGACGCCGTCGGCGACCAAGGGAAGTTTGCCGGGAGCGCCGGCGTCCTCGCCGGCAAGATGCCGAAGCGCCTGTTTGGGGACTCCTTCCAAAAACGGAAACCGGGTCGGGTCGAACAGATAACCGGCGCGGGGCGGCATCGCCATCTGCGGATGGCGGCAGCCGCCATGCACGGCTTTGAACAAGGCGATCAGCCGCGCCCATGCGCCGTAGCGGGAATCCAGCGTGTCCGGGTAACGCTCGTGGTCGGCCCTAAGTTTCTCGAACAAGCCATGCACCGAGTAGTTCTGCCCGTACAGCGCCGAACCCGGCATCAGCCCCCGGTCTTCCGCGTACAGCAGGAACACCAGCCGCAGCAGCGTGTTGAGCAGGCCCGCATAGACCGCATTCGGGTTGGCTTGCAGGACTTCGGCCAGCAACAGGCCGCCACTGCGCTCGTCGGCGGCTTGGAAACCGCGCAGCAGTTCATACAGGGCATCCAGCACTTGGCCGGCCAGTTGGGTGGACACGCGGCTTTGATATTCGCGGCTACGCGCCAAGATCGCCGGGAGTCGTTCATGCGCCGGCCCGGCCAGCAGGCGGGAGCGTTTCAGCAGCATATGGAACGCGCCGAGGATAGGCCGTCCGGCCACCTCCAGCATGTCGCGCACCCGGAACGTCAGCGTGCCTGCGTTCTCGCCACGCGGGGCATACACCAGACGCAGTTGGACGCCGTTGGCCAGCAAGCCGATGGGGATTTTGGCTTCCCGCAGCAATCGCTCGAAGCGCCTTGAAGGCGAGGCCGCCCAGCTACGCGAATCTTGGGCGATGACGGCATCCAAGTCCGTCCCCAGCGGCAGATCCTGGATCAACAACAGCCAAGGTTGCTGCGGGTCTTGCGGTTTGGCATCGGCCAGCGCGGCGGTGGGCGTCAGGGTTTCGCTTTCGGCGATGGGAATCGACAGGCTTTCAGGCACCGGGCGTTCCGGCCCGCCATGCAGCAATTCCGCAGGCCAGCCGAGAAAGCCTTGCAGTAAAGCGGGAAGCTCAGTGATCGCCGCAACGCTGTCATCGCCGTTTTGGATTTCTGCGACGAATTCCAAGAACTGCTGCTGCTCCTCACGCACATCGCGGGCTAAGATGACTTGGGAATCCACCAAAGCGGCGGGCGAAACGACCAGGCCGTCGGGTTGCAGATAACCCAGCCAGGCTTGGTGGTCGCGGAGGGAATAGTCGTCGGCCATGGTTAAGCGCGTCTCTTAGTCAAAATGCGCGCCCTCCACCGGAAACCAAGCTCGCAGGGTGTCATTCAATTCCATGAAAGCCTTGTCGGTGCAACCCTTAACCGAAATGCGCCGCGCCAATTCTTCGTAAATGGCGGAGGATCGCGGGCGGCGTGTTTGCCGCAAGACCCACTCGGCGGTTTCTTTTGGCCGGGGGGGTTTGGTTGCGCCGGCAGGCCAGAAACCTTGCTGCTCCAGCCAGCGGCGCAAATCCGGCTGGCCTCGGTAGCGTAACGCCTCGGCAACCAACGGGTTGTCTTGCCAAAGCCAGTTTTCCAATTCTGGTTCGATGGCAATCACCTTGACGGCTTCCGCCTTCCAACCGCTGTCTATGAGCTTGCCCGTAATGTCTGCAATGATCGCGTTGCGGCCCGGCGAACCTTCCCATTCGCAATCCAAAGCCACCAAAGCGCGTTGGTGCGATTGGAGATAGGGTCGCAATAATTCATGGGCGCGGTTGTAGACGCCGGGGTCGTTGCCGCCTTCGTCCACCAGCAAGTCTTTGCCCAAATCAGGATTGAACTCGAAAGGCCCACAACCGAGGCTGAGATGCCATTGGTTGCGCGAGAAGTAACCTCGGAAAGTGGCCGCCATATTGCTGTCGGCCACCAAGATGACGCAAGGGCGCTTAATCATCCCAGCACTCCCGCCGCAAACAAGCTACCCAAGTCGATGCCGCCGCGCCATTCTTTAAGACGTGGATGGTCTTTGCCGGACACGATCTCCACCGCGCCCTCACCAGTCATCCGGGCGCACAGCAATTGATCGAGCTTGGAACTCGCCAGCACGACCGGCGAATGTGACGACACCCAAACTTGGCTGTCGTACATTGACGAGAACGACTGCAACACCGCTTCGATGGCATAAGGATGAAGGCCGTTTTCCGGTTCCTCAGTGACCAGAATCGAAGGTTGTTTGCTCAAATAGGGTAAAAGCGTCAGCGTGAGGATGCGCAAAGTCCCGTCTGATAAACCGGACGAGGGTACTTTGAAACCACCGCGATAACTCAGTTCAAAATAAGCATGGTGGTCATCTTCCCGTTCGCGCACGTCAATATCTTCGACTTGCGGCAGCGCGGTTTTGACATGGGCCACCCAATCGGCATAATCAGGATTCCGATAAGCCGCCTTGTCTGTTGCGCTGGCCTCGGTCGGCAAGCCTTGTTTTTTAAGATTAAGTGCCAGCCAGGGTAGATTGAGCGCCGACGGGATGATGGTTTTTTCTTGTCCCGGCGGGCTGGCTGCTCTGAGTTTTGACCAATCAGGATTCAGAAATACCGTTTGCCAGATTAGTAATTCATAAAGCCAGTTAGCCGCTGGGTAATAGTCGGCTTGATAGACCACTGCCGACATAGCCAGCAAGCCGGGTTTGAGGCGGAAACTCGTCATATTGGCCTCCTTGCCATGGGATGTAGAGACTTCGGGGTAAAAATTGGATATTCCATCAGATTTACGCTCCAAGATGCTATGCCAATTGGTAGCGTCGTCGCCATTACCTTGCAAAGTATCTGTATCCAAGCTTTTTGCAGCCGATTTAGAGAGAATAAATAATTTTTCTTCTTTAATATCGAGTCCGCGGTCGTTTATCAGTGCCAAGCACAATTCATAACGGATATGGGTAGGCCAGCGTTCCTGGGTATTTTTTAACTCCTCCTGCCAAGGCTGAACGCCTTCGCCATGCCACGAATCAGTACATTTTGAATCGACAAGCTGTCGGCATATTTCGTCAGGCAACCGGGCTTCCAGCGCAAACGAAAAATCATCGCCTCGCTGGGCAAAGATCAACTGACGGAAATTGCTGGCACGGGCGGGTTTGTCGGCGGATTTGACTAGAAAGACATTACTTATATTTTCTGCTACCAGCAATTCCCCCAACAACACAGGAATATCTAGCAACGTGGTCTTTCCTGCCCCATTCGCCCCGACAATGATTTGAAACTCGCTTAAATCAATAGCCAGCCGCTCAAAGCAACGATAACGGGTCGCTTCCAAACGGGTAATCATAGCTCCAACTCCTTGCAAACAGGGTTTTTCATCGCCGTATCATCCCGTAATCGGCCACAAATACGCAATCCCCACCGGTTCGATGCGGGTGGAAACGACGCGGTAGAAATCTAATATCCGGGCTGGCTCCCGCCGTAGGTCGGCATCCACGCCTTGCAGCCAGCGTTCCCAATAGCGGCGGTTGGATTCGGCTTGGCGGATTTCATCAGGCGGGGTGCCGTCCAGATCCAGCGTCAACTGGATCGGCTTGCCCAAGGCTGCGGCGACGCGCCCCCGCTGGTCTTCAAGAATAGTGCGCAGGGCTTCGGCCTCAATGCGGCCCCGGTCGGCCAGGCGTTGCTCGGCTTCCTCCCGTGCCTGTTGTCCCCGGGCTTCAAGGTGGGCCAGGAGTTGTCCGATGTCGGAGGGAAGCGAAGCTTGCAGTTGCTCGCGCACCGGGGCCGGTATCGCATGGCTTGAGCCTTGCGGCAGCAGCGATTTTTCCAACAATTCCAAGGTGCGGGCTTCGGTGTCGCGTCCATAAGGTGTCAAGCCTTGTTTGCGCCTGGCGGGTTCTTGCCAGCGGGCGGTGACCGTCAATAATTCCTCGTGCAAACGCACGGCCCCCTGTCCATACAATGCCAAGCGGCCCAGCATGACCACGCGGGGAATAGCGTCTTCCGATTGGGCCAGACAAGCGCGGGACAGGTCGTGATGGACGAAGCCTTGCGATAAAAACCGGCCCAGCAGGCGTTGTACCACGCGGTGTTCCAAATGTAGCTGGACAATATCGTCGTCGACGCCTTCCGGCGCGGAAAACACGACAGGCCGGATGGGCGAAGATTTTCGCCATTCATACGAACGACGGCCATCCTTCGGCAATGTGCGCAGGGTGTCCAAGGTGCCTGACCAGCTTGGATCGGCCCCGCGCCGACTATCCAGATTGGGGAATTCGTAGCGTTCCGGCTGTCCTGCCGGGGTCGCGGCCTTGCGCAAAGGTTCGGCGTTCAGCAATTCCAGCGAGCAGGACAAGGCCTGCCGGAAATGGTCATGATCTAGGCCAATCCAGCGGCGGGCTTCGTTGATTCGCACCCTCAAGCCGTCGATCTGGGTGCGCAAGACGTCTTGGCGTTCGCGGGTGGATTCCAATTCTTCCTCAGCCGTGGCCTGATTGGACGAGTCCAGGCCCAGGGCGGCGATTTCCTGCGCCAAACGTTCAGCGCGGCCACGGTGGATGCCGCCTTTTAGCACGGTGGACAGCCGGGTGGAGATGACCGGGGCCAGACTGCCTAATTCTTTGCGGATGGTGTCGGTCTTCCGCACTAGGGCTTGCAACACGCGATCCTCAGGCCTCTGGGTGTAGACGAAGTAATGGCAGAAGACTTCCGGGCTGGGTTGGAGTTTGCGGTCGATGCGGCCATTGCGTTGTTCCAGCCGGGCGGGATTCCACGGCACATCGAAATGGAACAGATTCCAGCAATGGGCTTGCAGGTTCAAACCCTCGCGGGCGGCATCGGTGGCGATCAGAATGCGCAGCGGATGTTCGGCGGGCGACTGGTTGAAGGCCCGCTTGATGGCCTCGCGTTGGTCGGGCGGCGTGGGGCCGTGAAAGACCTCGATCCGATGCTCGGCCAGTTCGGTGCCTGCTATCGCGATCCGCAATAAATTCACCAGGTAGCGCTTGGTATCTTCGTACTCGGTGAAAATCAACACGCGCAGGTTCGACCAGTCCGCGCCGGGTTGCGGAGAATTTTGGCCGGGCAGGCGGATGCCTGGACATGCGTTTCCGCGTAACCATTCGACAAGAAACCGCACCCGCGCATCGGGCTGGCCGCGGGCGGCGGTGGCGATAGTCTCCATTTGGCCCAACAAGTCTTTTTCCAAGGCAATATCGGCGATTTCCGAGCGCCCAGCCGTTCCCAGCGTGGCCTCGACGACAGCGGCATCGGTAGCAACAGCCTGCTCATCCTCGGATTGCTGGGTGAAGTCGTCATCGGCATCCGGGGATTCGGCCAGCAGGTCTAGCGCCCGGCGCGGGGATTTCGCGGGGGTTTGCGTCGGTGCCGGTCGTTCATCCGCCCACAAGCGTTCCATCGTTTTGCGGTGGACTTTCAAGGTTCGGGCGAAAGCTTCAATGGACGACAACAGGCGCTGCTGCAAGCCGGAAACGAGAAGTGCGGCTTCCGCCTGCTGGCGTTTAGTGGCGTCGGCGTAACGCGCCTCCCGGGCGATCCGGTACTCTTCCAATAGGCGGGACAATTCCAATTCCGGCGCATCGGCTGGCAAGCCGGCGAGTTCAATCTGCACGATATTGCGCTTGGGGAAGCCGCCGCTGATTTCCCGGATATCCTCTTTGAGTCGGCGAACCATCACGTCGTCCAGGCGTTTCTTGAAGACTTTCACGCCACGGGTAAACCGATGGGGGTCGAGGATTTCCAGCAAGGCGCTGAAGCTATTGGAATGGCCGTTGTGCGGCGTGGCGGATAGGAACAGCCGATGTTCAAACCGTGCGGCTACGTCGCGGATGGTTCGCGTAAACCGCGAGTCGATGGCGTAGCGAGAGCCTGATGCCGGGGCTGCGTGATGGGCTTCGTCCAGAATCAACAAGGTTCCGGGACGGAGATTGCCCAGCCAATCCCGCAACGGGCTGGTGTAAGTCTCGTCGATCAGCAAACGGTGTGAGACCAGGAAACGCGGAAACGTCGTCCACGGATTGACGCCGAAACCGCGTTCCTGCCGGATGCGTTCGATGTAAGCCCGATCTAGGATTTCAAACGTCAGGCCAAAGCGGGATTCCAATTCATCCTTCCATTGCAGCAGCATTTGCGGCGGGCAACTGACCACCACCTCCCGGACGCGGCGGCGCAGCAGCAATTCGCTGGCAATCAGACCGGCTTCGATGGTCTTGCCCAAGCCCACATCATCGGCGATGAACAGGTTGACGCGGGGCAATTGCAAGGCCTTGCGCAGTGGTTCAAGTTGATAGGCGTCGATGCGGATACCGGCGCGGAATGGCGACTGGAACAGCTTGGGGTCGGTCGCGGTGACGCAGTTCCAGCGCAGCGTATGCAGATAAGCGCCAAAAAACCTCGGATCGTCGAAGCCTTTGCGGCCTAAGCTTTTCCACGCTTCCTGATCGAGAATTTCGGTGTCAGGCTCCAATCCCCATACCACGTCAAGCTTTTCCCCTTGGGCATCGTCGTCCAGGCAGGCAGTGGAAACCTGAGTTAGATAAGGATCGTCGTTTTCCGCTTCAACGGCTTCGACCACATAAGTGCGTGTGCGCAGGCGGACAATTTGACCGGGTTGCGGTCGCTGGGAAAATGGCTCAATAGGCATGATCGAGAGTTGGATTTGTTTGATTCGGCTTCACGCGGGGGTAATCGTATCAGGAAACATCCAACTTGTAGCCAAACCCGCGCACGGTCTTGAGAATCCATGTATCATGGACGTTGTCGATTTTGCGTCGCACAGGCCAAAAAGAGGGCGGATTCGCTAAAGCGCGGATGACTGCTTCGAAGTCGCCACGCTTTTTACAGCGCGGCCAAGTTGTCGGCCTGGTCGAGGCAGCGGCATTTTCGGACGAGTCGAAGCCGCAGGCCGCAGTTTTGACGGAAACAACCAATTTTTTAACATAATAACCATTCCGCGCCAAACGCATGCCGCAGCCAAGCCGAAACGCCCGGCCGCGCGGGCGTAGGCGGGGCGTCAGGCGCTGCCGACCAGCTCGACGGCGGGCGCCTGGCCGCAGGTCAAGGCCATCGGCGAAAGAATCCTGGCGACCCCGGCGCGGCGCATCTGCTCGAACGCGCCGCAGACGCCCAGGGCGAACACGTACTGCTCGAGTTGTTCGCCGGAGCAGGAAAACGACGGGGCCGGGCTTTCGGCGGCGATGAGCTGGACCACCACCGCCAGCACGTCGGAAAACAGGCGCGGGTCAATTTCCCTGCCGAGCCTGCTGCAGCCGTCGATGGCGTCGATGAGGAAGCCCAGCTCGTCCTCGTCGAGGGCGGCCAGCCACGGCGCGAGGGGGTAGGGCCCCCCCGGAGCCCGCCAGGAACTCGCGCAGCTTGTTCGAATAATGGAAGGGTTCCCGGTCGTTTTCTGGGTGCATCAAGCTGCCTTCGGATCGGTCGGTCTTGGCGGAAGCCAGGCCCTGCCCTGGGCCACGGCAATCTCTGGCGGGTTGCGGCGCGGCCAGGCTCCTTTGGCGTCCCGCCGGCCCGGCCTCGGGGCGCGTGGAGCCCTCCTGCCGGCGCGCACCCGCCCGCCTCGGCGGCCAGGCCTGCCATTGTACGGAAAACCGGGCGGGCCTTGGGCTGTTTTTACGGGCTGGCCGCCGGGGCGCG
>Ga0265316_10000134_pt1 | contig 80441 bp, 65 predicted proteins | sample 4522metaG_FD_202092 | JGI IMG/M metagenome (GOLD analysis project Ga0265316, IMG submission 202092) | Rhizosphere microbial communities from Carex aquatilis grown in University of Washington, Seatle, WA, United States - 4-5-22 metaG | ecosystem: Host-associated > Plants > Roots > Rhizosphere >... | reverse complement strand
AGGACGTCAACCTCGCGGTCCTGGCCATTGATGAGCAGACGGTGTCGCATGGGCGGAGCATACGACGGCCGTGTGGCGAAGCGCGGCGATGCCGCTTCGCGCGTCGGCGACGGCGCTCCGAACGCCGAGCCCCGGGCCCCGAACGCCGAGCTCCGAACTGCGCGCACCGAGCTCCGAGCCGCACGCGCGCACCTCCAAGGTGCATGCGCCGAGCTCCGAACTCGGCGCACGAAGCTCTGAGCTCGGTGAATGCACATCAAAGGTGCGCGAGCCGAGAAAAAAGCTCGGCGCATGGAGCTCTAAGCTCGGCGTGCGCACCTTTTTGCTCCGCTTGCCGAGCTTTGTGCTCGGCGTGTGCAGCACTGAGCTCGGCGCATGCACCTGTTTGCTGCACGAACGGAGCTCAGCGCTCGGCGCGAGGCTCCGATGTCGCGGTGGCCGCGGTGAGGCCCGAAATGACGCCGATCCCCCCCCAATCGCTGTCCATGCGCGCCTGGGCTTGCGGGTGCTGCGCCCTCAGTTCGTCCCAGACGCGGCTGACGCAGCAGCGCGAGGCGGCGTGCCAGTCCGAATCGACGATGTCGTGCAGGGCCAGCAGGCGGGCACCGGCCGCCAGGGCGGCATCGACATCGCGCCGGCAGGCAGCGTAGCCGTGGTCGCCGTCGATGAAGGCCGCATCGATGCGGGTGCCCGCGGGCAGGGCCTCGGCGCGGGGCAGGTGCAGCACCTCGATGGCATGACCGCGCCGGGCCGCAGCGCGCCGCACATGGGCGGTCACGCCGTCGTGGGCGGGGGCCACCACCAGCAGGCGCTGTGCGCCGCTGGCAAAGAGCTGGTCCAGCCACCAGGCGAACTCGGCGGGGCGTTGCTCCAGCCTGGGGGAGGCCTCGCCGTCGAACGGGGCCGGGTTCAGCAGGTCGGGGGGCGGCGGCAGCGCCCGTTTGGCGCGCTGCCATTGGGCGAAGGCGGGGTTGCCGCGCTGCTGCCAGAAGCGCTCGTGGTAGGGCAGGTCGCGCAGGCGTTCGCTCAGGCCATCGAGCAGCAGGCAGCTGGTTTCTTCTGGCGCGAACAGCATGCCGGGCCAGGCCTCGACGCCGCCGTAAAAGCGCGGCACCGCCTGCCAGGCGCGGCGGAAGACGGCATCGTGGCGGAACCAGAAGAAGGTGCCGCTGTAGTGCCAGTCGCCCACGTGGCCGTGGTTGGCGTAGCGGCCCATGCGGCGCAGCAGGCCGGTCATGGCGTGGCGTTCCAGGTGGGCGCGGACCTCGGGCCAGCGGTCGAGCGCGACGGCGTACTGCACTTCGGCCCAGCGGCGCACGGCGGGTGGCCATTGGGGCTCGTACTTCACGCCTTTGGCGTGGGCGTAGAAGCTGATGTCGTCGGGGTGCTCGCGCGCCATCTCGGCCAGCATCAGGGGGAAGGTGTCGGACTCGCCATGCGGGCCATTGGGCCGTTCGATGAAGGTGACACCGTGGCCGGCGAAGGCCGCGCGCACCACGGCGATGTCTTCGGTGCGTTCGTCGCTGACGACGGCCACGATGCGCCGCCCGTTGAACAGGTCGATGCGCTGCAGCAGTTGCGCCACGTTCCAGCGCCAGGTGCTGCCGCGCACCGGCCACAGGTGGTAGAGCAGGTGGCGCTTGGGGGCGGCCACCAGGGGCTGCAGGTTCAGGGGCACGCGGGTGCGGCCGGACAAGTCGGGCAGGGGCAGCGTGGTGTGGGGTGCTGGGGGCGGGCGTCGGGCGAGGGGCGGCATCGAGGGCGGAGGCATCGAAGGGCGTTGGGGCGCGGCTGGCGTGCGGGTCATGGGCAGGGGCGCCGGTGTCGGTGCGGAGGCCGTCGCCGTTGCCGTGGCGGACGCCTCGCCCAGCGTCAGTTGCAAGGCAGTTTGCAAGCGGTCCTGGTAGCGGTGCTGGTCCAGCCGCGCGCGGCAGGCGGCCAGCACGCGCGCGTGTTCCTGGCGGTCGGTCAGCAGGCGCTGCACCGTGTCCACCAGGGCCGCATCGCCATCGAACACGGGCAGTTCGGGGAAGTGCTGCAGCAGCTCGCTGCGCGGTTCGGACACCACCAGCGCGCCACAGGCCAGGGCCTCGACCACGCGGGGGTTGAGCGACTGCCCTGCCAGGCCCTGCGCGTTGAAGTGGTGCTGGTCGCGGAAGACGTTGACGACGATGTCGGTCTGTTGGTAGAGCGTCGCGGTCTGCGCATGCGGCACATGCCGGGCCAGGCACAGGCGCTGCAGCACCGGCGAACGCCAGGGGCCGCCGACCACGTAGCTCAGCAGGCCGACATCGGCGAGGCGCAGCAGCATGCGCTCGCGGGTGGGGTTGCTGCCACCGATGAAGCCGACGCGGTGGCGCCGAGGGCCGGGCACGTCGTGGCAGTGCGCCGGGTCGAAGGCCATGGGCAGGGCATGGGCGGTGGGGGTGGCCTGGCTGGAGCGTTGGTGGCGTGACAGCGTGACCGGGTCGTTGACGAAGACGGTGTCGAAATGATGCGACCAGCTCGCCGTGTCGTCCACCTCGTAGGGCTCATCGACCAGCCAGACGGCGCTGTGCCAGGGGGCGCCTTGGGCCTGGCCAAAGCACCCACCCCAGCGCTCACCCCAGCGCTGCACAAAGCGGCGGCCATGCACCACCCACAGCAGATCGGGCTGGAAGGCCGCCACCTTGTCGGGCAGGTGAGGGTCGTCCCAATCGGCCTCGGCGTGGGCCACGCCCAGGGCGCGCGCGGCGTGCCGCAGGCCATCGGCGAAAACCTCGCCACAGGTCAGGAAGCGGTAGTTGACGACGAAGACGCGGCGTGGCCGGGCTGCGGCGGCCGAGGCGGGGTGGGCGAGGTCGCTCAGGCTTCGTCGTGGCAGGCTCTGCAGCCGGCTCACCGGGCTGAGGTTGACGAGCTCGGTGCCGCGTGCCTTCAACGCTTGCGCCAGCGCGCCGTACTCCTGGTCGATGCGGGCCAGGCGGGCGCTCAAGGGGTGCCTGCCGCTGCGCGCGAAAAAGTGGTGCTCGGTGAAGTCCACCCCGATCAGGCCGATGCGCCGGGCGCCCATCAGCACGGCCAGGCACACCGCCACATAGGGCGAGTTCTGCGTGTGCGGCAGGCGGCCATCGGCGCCGATGTCGGTGCCCCCGTTGGCGCCGAGTGTGAGCTGCACCAGCGGCGGGTTCACCGGGCCCAGCACCTCGGGCGCCAGCTGCGTGAACAGGGCCCGGGCCTGCGATTGGCGCACGTGCGCGTAGCGGTCGCCACGGAACTGGCGGGGCGGGTTGAGCACCACCAGGTAATCGGGCGTGAACAGGCGGCCCACGTCGTTGACGCCGATGGTGACCCAGCCGTGCCGCGCCGCTTGCTCGGCCACCTCCGCCGTGAGCGAGCTGCCGCAGCCGCAGACGATGACCGTGGCGCCGCGGTGGCAGCCTGCGAATCCGCCGACGGGCAGGGTGGCGGCAGGTGCACGGGGCGGCAGGGGCAGGGCGATGGTCATGTCGATCGCTTCGGGATGTCACCTTCCCCGCTGTTGATGGGGTGGTCGTTCGAGCTGCCGTGGTCGCTCGATGAACTCGGCACGGAGGTGGTGATTTTCTGGATGATGAAGTAGCGGTCCGGGAAAGTGGACACGGCGTTGGTGCGGATGGTGTTGCCCTCGCGCACCCGCACACGCTGATTGTGCGAGGCGTTGATGGCGCTGTTCTTGGCCGTGGCCAGCGGCCACAGGTTGCCCGTGTCGTCGTTGCCCCGCCAGGTCAGGTCGCGGACGTGGTCGATGGCGTAGTCGTTCTGGCCTGTGAAGCTGATGTGCTGCGGGTCGCTCGGGCTGAGCGCGCGGAGTTTTTCGATGTGGTTGCGCACCTGGGCCTTCACGCTCTCGCTGCCCCGCGGCTGGCGCCGGATCTTGTCGCCCACGGCCATGAAGTTGGCGTCGGCCACCTGCAGCAGGCGCTCTTCGGTGCGGTCGATGGCGGGCAGGCGGATGCCCTGGCGCGGCGTGCGGTCGGAGCCGCTGCGCAGCTTCAGCGTGGGGTAGAGGTTGTCGCGCGATTTGAACCACTTGATGGGGATCGGGTCCTGCGCCGAGCCCGTGGGCCACTCGTTGGCGTTGCCTTCCGGGATGACCAGGACGTTGGTGCCGTCTTCAAAGGTCGGGTTGATGACGCCCCGCACCGCCCAGTTGTTGCCTCTGGCCACGACGTCCAGTTGCGTCAGCCCATGGCGCACCCGGATGGCCGCCAGCAGGGGGCGCAACACCAGCGCACCCACACGCTGACCACCGAAGCGCTGCAGGGCTTGTTTGCCCTCGGCCACCGCCAGGCGCACGCGTTCGGCCGGCGGCCGGCTGGGGTCCCCCCCCAGCACGCGGCTGGCCAGGTTGCCGGCCTGCCGTCGGATCCATTCCACTGCCCGGTCGAGCATGCGGTCCACCGAGCCTTGCAGGTTGCGGATGGTGGTCTGCACCTGCGCGCCGACATCGCCCAGGCCGATGAAGCGCGCCAGGAAGTCGAGGATGACGGGGATGGTGCGCGCCATCGTGCGCTCGACGAAGTTGGCCGCCGCGCTGACCGCCCCGGAGGCGATGGCCGCGATCGAGTCCACGATGGACTCCACCAGGTCCAGGATCTGGTTGATTTTCTGGACGAAGAACTGGACGGTGGTGTAGGTCTTGATGATGGCCTGGACGATGGCGCCCACCGGGCTGAGCAGCGACAGCAACTGCTGGATGCCGGCCTGCACCAGGCGCTGCTGGATGAAGCCGCGGATGGCGCCCAGGGCCGATTCGCGCAGGTTGCCGAAGAACTCGCTGACGCGCTCGCGCAAGGTGGCGACCAGGCCGCGGTCGCGCACATCGCGGATGAACTGCAGCCCGCGCTCCATCGTGGCCATCGCCGGTTCGCCGATGAGCGCGACCAGCTTGCTGCGCACGCGCTGCCAGCTCAAACCCAGGATCTGCAGCACGAAGCCGACGATGCCAGGCAGGTCCCAGCGCTCGGGCACCTGCACGCCGGCCGCGGCCACCGGCCCGGTCAGCCAGCGGATCACGCCGTCGCGCAGGTGGGTGAGGATGTTGCCCATGAACTGGCGGATGCCCTGGCCGATGGCGCCCATCAGGTTGCGCAGGAAGCCCACCGGGTTCTGGATGATGGTGACGAAGGTGGCGCGCGCCCGCATCAGGATGGCGAGGATGCGCCGCCCGCCTGCGCCCATGGCGGCTTCGTAGATCAGCTCCAGCAGCTTCATCAAGGCCGCGCCAGCGAAGCCCACCAGGTCGCTCATCAGCGGACGGAACAGGCCGACGATGCGGGTGATCGTGTCGATCGGGTGCATCACGTCGGAGAGCTGCAGCGAGGCCCAGGCGCCACTGAAGGTGCCGGTGACGCGCTCCCAGGTCAGGTTGCGCGCGCTGGTTTCCTGCTGGAACCAGGCGTAGGCGCGGTCGAGTGCGCCCGACTGCACGAGCTGGTCGACCTTCTCGGTGCCGCCCGGGATGAACTCGGCGAAGGCCCGCACCACCGCCATCGCCGTGCGCGGCACCGGGGCGTTGGTGAAGGGGTCGCGGCCCAGCAGCACCGTCACCAGGCCGTAGCCGGGGATCTGTCGACAGAAGTCCGACAGCGGCGCCATGAAGGTCTCTTTCAGCCAGGTGATGGCCTGGGTGATGAGGCCGCCGACGAAGCCGGTGACCCGCGTGATGATGGGCGTGAAGATGGCTTGGGCGCGCCGCCAGACGTCGCCGGGGCTGAAGATGTCGGTCCAACTCAGCGAGTCGGTGAAGCGCGTGAAGGCGTCGCGCACGGTCTGGAAGTTCAGGCCCAGCGCGGTGGTTTGCGCGTCCACCCAGGTGGCGATGCGTTCGACGATGCCCTGGCGCTGCAGCACCTGGAAGAGCAGCTCACCGCCGGGGATGAGGCCGATGAAGGCGCGCAGCAGGTTGACGGTGTTGCGCTCGACCGCGCGCATGTTGATGGGGTTGCGCCCGATGACCAGCGTCAGCAGGGTGTAGCCGGGCACGTTGGCGGCCAGGTCGGCCAGGCCATCGAGGATGTCGGACAGGCCCAGGCGCTGGACCAGGCCCGAGGGCTGCGGTGTGATCGCGTCGGCGATGGGGCCGGGCAGGGCTTCGCGTTGCACCGTGGCGTGTGCGGCCCGCGGTGCAGCGCCTTGCTGGACGGTGTGCGTGAGCTCGTGCGCGATCAGCTCGCGGCCCTCGCTCGTCTCGGGCTGGTACTGGCCGGCGCCGAAGAAGATGTCGCCCCCGGTGGTGAAGGCGCGCGCGCTCAGGCCGCGGGCGAGTTGTTGGGCGCGGGCGTCGGTGTGGATGCGCACCTGGGAGAAATCGGCGCCGAAGCGGGGCTCCATGAAGCGGCGCAGCGGCACCGACAGGCCCTGGCCGCCACCGCGGCTGGCCTGGATGCGCGCGGCCGTGGCGGGCCCGACGCTGCCGCCTGTGCCGCCGCCTTCTCGGGCGATCTGGCTGCGCGCCGCGATGCGGTGGGCCGTGGCTGGGCTGCGGGTCAACGATGCCGATGGGGGCGATGCCGCCAGCCGGTGCACCGCCGGGGCGGGCATCTGCACCACGCGGCGCGCCACGTCGCTGGCTTCGCGCTCGGCCGCATCGGTCGGCGAGGACACGCGCATGGCCGCGCGTTGCACGGTGGTTCTGTGCCCGCCGCCGTCGTGGCCGCTGCGGAAGGCGGGCGTGGCCCCAGACGCAACGTCGGTCTGGCGCATCACCGGTGCGGCATGCAGGGCGGACAGCACGGCGGCCATGCTCAGAACACCTCGTCCAGCGAGGGGCACTGCTGGCCGACCTTGCGGTACTCGCGCTCCAGCGCCAGGCGCAGCTCGTGGGGGCCGATGCGACCCGGGCCGTCCAGCGCCAGCAGGGTGGCGTGCAGCGCGGCGTTGCGGATCTGCCCGCCCGACAAGGCGCAGCGCAGGGCCACGCGTTCCAGGCCATCGAGCCACTGCGCTGCGGCTGGGTCGCTCGGGCGTTCGGGGTGGGGCAGGGGTTGCGCCATGTGCCCCAGGTGCGCTTGCCACAGCGCCAGGCGGGTGAGGGCATCGGGCAGAGGGAAGTCGAGGGTGACGTCCATGCGGCGAGAAAACGCCGTGTCGATGCGCTCGGCCGCGTTGGTGGTCACCACCAGCACGCCGCTGTAGTGCTCCAGGCGCTGCAGCAGGTAGTTGGTCTCGTGGTTGGCGTAGCGGTCGGTGGCGTTGCCGACCTGCGTGCGCCCGGCCAGCAGGGCATCGCCTTCGTCGAGCAGCAGCACGATGTCGAGGGACTCGGCGGCTTCGAAGACGCGCTCCAGGTTGCGTTCGGTTTCGCCGATGTACTTGCTCACGGTGGCGGCCAGGTCGACGCGGTAGAGCGGCCGGCCCAGGGCGTGGGCCAGGTGGCGTGCCGCGAGCGTTTTGCCCGTGCCGCTGGCGCCTTTGAACAGCGCACGCACGCCGCTGGCGTGGCCGAAGGCCGAGGGCAAGGCCTCGGCCAGGGCGTCGCGGTGGCGGCAGCGGGAGGCGAGGGCATCGAACTCGTCCTGGGTGTCGGCGGGCAGGGCCAGCGCTTCCTCGGCGCGCACGTCGGGCATGCGCCGCGCGATGCCGTCCAGCGCGAAGCGGCCTTGGGCCTCCAGGTGCGAAACGATGGTGGGCAGCCAGGCCGAGCTGTCCATGGGGGCGGCGTGCTCGCCTTGCACCGAGCGCGCGACGCGGTGCAGGGTGCCGCGTGGCAGGCGCAGGTCCAGCACCTCGGGGGGCAGGTCGGCGCCCAGGGCGCGCTGCCAGTGCCGCAGCCGCTCGGTGGCGTCGGGGGGCGTCAGGTCGATCTGGCGGGTCTCCCAGCCCGGCATGCCCAGGCCGCCGTGGCGCGGCAGGCGCACCGCCATCAGCGGGGCTTGACCTGGCGCTTCACCGGTCGCATGCACCAGGCGCAGCGGCGGCTCGGGCAGCTGCAGGCGCTCGCCAGGTGCCGGGGACAGGCTGAGCAAGGGCATGGCGCCCAGCAGCACGGCCGCGGTGAAGAGGCTGGCATCGGTCGGGGTGTGCGCCGTGTCGCCCGCGGGCATCACCAGCCCCAGCCCGGCGGATTGGGCCAAGGCCGCGGCCAGGCTGTGCCGCCCGCTGCCTGGGCTGCCGCGCAGCAGCCAGCACACGCCGCGGTCCACCGGGGGCGGCGTTGTGGGGTGGGCCCCGGGGTGGACCAGCTGGGAGGCGGCGTGCAGCCGTTGGCGCCAGGCATCGGGCAGGATGAGGTCGTCCAAGCTGGGCAGCGCGCTGTGGGGCAGGTGTTGCCAGGTGCCGGGCGGCGGTGGCAGGCCGCAGGCCAGGGCCCAGAGCGCGGCATGTGCCACCCAGCAGCGCTGGTCTGCCAGCAAGGCGTGGGCGTGGTGCAGGGCCTGCAAGGCCAGCGCGGCGGTTTGCGGCCCGCACAGGCTGACCAGGGTGGCGCGGGTGATGCGCCCGCCTTGTCCGTGCAGGTCGTCGATGACCGGCGCCAGGCGCGGATCGTCGTCGCTCAGGGCTGCGGCCACCCAGCAGCCCAGGCCATCGGCGTCCAGCCCCAGCGAGTGCTGCAGCCGGCCCAGGGCGCTGTGCGTCTGGGAAGACAGCTGGGCATCGAGGCGGGCGATGCCTTCGTCCAGCGTGAGGTCGGCCAGGCCGGCGTCGGCAGCGTCGTCGAGCACCCCTTGCAGGACTGGGTGACGTTCCAGCCACGCGGCCATGTCGCCGTGGCTGCCCAGCCCTGCGCGCAGCAAGGCCAGCACGGTGCGGGTGCGCCACAGCTGCGCCACGCGGGCATCGCTCAGCGCGGCAGGCGGGGCTGACGACGGGGGTGGCGGTCTGAGCGTCATGGTGTGCCGGCCTCGAAATGGAAGCGGATGTCCAGGCCTGCCGCGGGCAGCCAGCCGATGTCGCGGTCCAGGCCGGCCATGCGCACGGCCAGGGGCAACTGGGCCAGCGGCGCATGGACGTCCACGCGGCCGGGCCGCAGGCGCACCTGGCCGGGCAGGCGCACCGTGAGCTGGACGGCCTGTGTGCGGGGCAGTCCGTTCGCCAGTCCGATGGCCAGCGCGAGGCGTGCGCGCAGCGGTGCCCACAGCGGGCGCAAGGCGGTGTGCGGCAAGGGGTGGGGGTCCATGGCCATCAGCCAGGCATGCAGCGGGTCGTCGCGCCAGCCGGGGCCGATCAGGGCCTGGCCCGCAGCGCGCAGGAACTGCCAGGGCGAGGCTGCCAGGCCTTGGTGCTGGGGCTGGGTGAAGTCGCCGTACCAGCCCAGGCCGATGGCGGCGTTGAGCAGGAAGAACAGCCCGGCGTGGGGCGTGTCGGTGCGCGCTGCGGCCCGCTCCCACAGGGCCTCTGGCCTGGCGGGGCGTGGCCGTGCCGTGGCCATGTGGGGGCTGTTGTTGCTGTCGGCGTTGGCCCCTGGGGCTGGGCGCTGCGCGGCTTGCATGTTCGGGTGCTTGGCACGGTCTGCGGTGGTGAGGGCCGCCTGGTTGAGCGCCGGGCTCAGTGCCGGGTTCGGTGCCGGGCCGGCATCCTCGGGCGATGGAGCGGCAGCGCCTGGGCCAGTGAGGTCGCGCGTGCTGGCCGTCGGGCCGATGTGGGTTGGCACATCGGCCGAGGTGGGCGCGAAGGTGGCCTGGCCATCAGGGGCGCCCAAGCGGGGGGAGGGCATCGGTGCAGGCAAGGGCCGCTGTGTTGGGGCGCCCGCCGCGGGGCCGCCATGGGCGCTGGGTGCCCCTGCGTTGCCGTGCGCACCGCCCTGCGCCTGGTCGGTGGGACCCTGGCCTGTGCGGTCTGCCGCAGCAGGGGCCCCGCTGGCGTGGCGGGCCGTGGCGTCGGCCGTCTCAGGGGCGTGGCTTGAGGCTGCACCCGGTGCTTGTGCAGCGCGCGGACCCGCGTGCATGGCGTCCTTCGCCGAGGCCACATCCTGGCTGCCGATGCCCTGGGTGCGGTCTGTCGCGCTGTCGGTGGGCGCGAGGTCGCGTGTCGGGGCTTGTCTGGCCAGGAAGCTGGCGCCATGGGCCGCGTCCTGTGGTCGGTGCAGCCAGATCGTGCACAAGCGGGCCAGCCGTTCGGCATCGTCGGGGCCAGGTGCTGAGGATGGCGCCGCGCCTGGCCGCCCGGCACGCACCCACGCCAGCACGGCCGTGTCGGTCGGGAAGGCCGATGCCAGCGCCTGCAGCATCGCCTCACGGTGGCCCTCGTCCATGTGGCGCAGCCAGGCGGTGCCCTGCCGCTCGGTGTGCAAGAGGCTCAGCGCCAGCGGCACGTGCCGGGGCGACGTCGCCCAGCGCTGCTGGACGACCTCGTCATGCACGTGGCGGCCCACCAGTTGGTGCCACCACCAGCGTTGTTCCAGCGAACCGCTCAGGGCGTCGCGGGCCAGGCCGGCCAGCACCTCGGCCTCGTTGCCAAACCACACGGCCGGGCAAGCAGCGCCCATGGGCATGCCTGACAGGGGCAGGCCGTGCTGGGCTGCGCGCAAGGCGGCGCCCAATGAGGCGGCTTGAGCGGCTTGTGGCCCCGTCTGCTGTCCTGCTTGCTGTTCTGTTTGCTTCAGTGAGCGCCAGGACGCCGTCACCCGCCTGATCAGCACGATGGCATCGGCCGGCAAGTCGTGGCATTGCGCCTCGGCGGCGTCCAGCCAGAGGGTCAGCGCGTGCTGCAGTTGCGGCCTCAGGTGTGACTGCAGCTGCAGCGCCAGTGCCGAGGCCTGCGTGCCGGCAGGCGCCAGCACGCGGACCCGGTCGATGCGCGACGCTGTGGCGCTCATGCGGCCTCCACCCCAGGGCCTGTGGGACAAATCGGAGCGGGGAGGGCCTGGGCAGCACTCCCCTCCACACCGGGGATTCGAACCCCGAAGCCGTTGCCGATCGTGGGCACGGACACATCGCAGAACCGGAAGACATCAGCCCACCGAGAGAGGACGCACCACCCACTCGCACACCCGGCCCCGCGTACCGTCGCGTGAGGCATGGTGCGTGCGAGATTGCGCCCGCACAGCGGGGCCGTCAATCCCCAGCTTGTCATCGGTGCGGCGGGCTTGCGCCAGGTCACGGCAGTTCCACGTTGTCGCGCAGGATGACCCGCTTGAACCATTTCTCGTCGATGGCGATGAGGTTGCCGCGCGGCTCCTGGCCGACCAGGCCCTCGCCCACATTGCCCTCCATCACCCACAGCGTCTGTTCGTGGGCGTAGCTGCTGGGCTGGAAGCGGATGCCGATGGCCGTGCCTTGCAAGCGGTTGTCGCGCACCAGCACCTGCGGCCCGAAGACGCCCGCGATGCGGATGCCGTGCAGCGGCAGCTCGGCGGTTTGTTCCGGGTCGCCATGGACTTCGTTGCGCTGCACACGTGCCGAGGCCACATTGCCCACGAACAAGCCATAGCGGCTCTCGTTGCGGTCGATGCCGGCCAACTGCACGCGCACGCGGTTGTGCGCGAGTTCGAGCCGGTCGGTCTGCAGGGTCGGGCTGTCCTTGCCGCTGGTGTCCGAGGTGGCGACGGTGATGCCTTCGATGGCATCCCAGACTTGGTTGCGCGCCACCTGGATGTCGCCCGCGCGCTGGCCCGCCACGGTGATGCCGCGCTGCATGGGGCGTTGCGCATCGAGCGCGCGGACGTGGTTGTCGTGCAGGTGGGCCTCATCGGCGTTGAGGCAGAGGATGCCGCTTTGCCGGGCGCCGACGCGCACCTCGCAATCGCTGATGTGCACGCGCAGCCAGCGCTCGGGCGTCTGGGCGTCGGCCGGCTCGTTCAGCCGCACGTGGATGCCGCAGGCGCCCAGCTCGTTGCCATCGCGCGTGCTGGCGCTCACGCCGCGGATGCGCACCACGTGGGTGTCGCGCACGGTCAGTGCGCCGCCCAGGCCGTGCGCCGTGTTGAACGTGCCGCCCACCGTGACCTTGCCGCCTTCGAGCTGCAGCCCGTCGATGTCCACGCTGCCGCCGCCCACGACGACGAGCACCTGCTCGCTGTTGGCACAGCGCAGCAGTGCGCCATGGCCCTGGATGCTGAGGCGGTCGATGCGGGTGAAGCTCAGGGGCTTGTCCAGCTCGTAGAGGCCGGGCTCGAAACAGACGCTGACCACGCTCTGGTCGGCCAGGGCGCGGGCGATGCGGTCGAAGTCCATGCCGGGGCGCAGCACGGTGTGCAGGCAGGTGCCGTTGCGCAGGGTGTCGATGGCGCTTTGCACATCGCTCACACCGGGCAGGTCGGCGCGCACGCCATCCAGCCAGATTTGCTCGGCGTGGCGGATGCGGCGGCTGTCGCGCACGAAGAGCAAGGGGCCCGTGGCCGTGCCGCCGATGCCACCGAGGCGGTAGACGCGAAAGCGCGTGTCGTCGCTGGTTTGTGCCAGTTGCACCGGGTCGCAGGCCAGGGCGCTGGCCAGCACCTCGGGCGCGTCGCCGGCCGACAGGGGCACCTCCCGCGCAGGAGCGCGCGGCCCCAGGAAGCGGCGCCAGTCGGTGGCCGAAGGCAGGAAGCCAGCCGGGGGCAGCCAGCGCAGGGACTGCGTGGCAGCCTCGGCCAGCACGGCGGGCGTCTCGGCCACCTGTTCCTGGAACTGCGCGAACTGGGCCTCGGCCGTGGCCTGCAGGCGCTCGCCCAGCCAGGGCGCCCAGGGCACGGAAGCGCCGGCGGCGGCCACGCGGCGGCGCACGGACTGCCCGTCGATGAACACGACCGCGTCGCCCACCATGTAGACCAGCGCCAGCGGCACCTCGCACAGGCTGAGGCTGCCGTCCACGCGCATGCGGTCGACCAAGCCCAGTGGCATCACCTGTTGCGAGGCCATGCGCACGGCGCTGGTCAGGGGCTGGCCATGGGCGCTCTGGCGTGGCTTGGCGCCGAAGCAGTCGTAGGCCACCTCGTTGCGCAGGCGGGCCACGGCGCGGGCGTCGGTGCCGGTGGCGTTGAAGTCGTTGATGCGCAGCAGGCGCAACTGCACGGCTTCGAGCGTGACGTCGGTGTTGCAGCGCGTGCGGCTGTTGTCGATGGCCAGCACGGGCGCCAGGTCATGGGGCTGGTCGATGGGGGCCAGGGTCAGCAGGAACAGCCCGTCGCCGGCCACGTAGGTGCCCGGGCCCAAGGGCTTGCAGGGCGTGAAGCCGCCGTCCGACGAGGCCGTGGTGGTGGACGGCGGCTGCACCAGTGTCACCGTGAAGGGCCGTGCCAGCTTGAGGGTGTTGCCCGCCAGCCCCACGGCCAGGCCCGGGTCCACTCGCACGCTGCCCGCGCTGTTTCCCGAACTGGCGCCGCTGGCATTGACCTCCAGCCCCCAGGCAATGCCGCCGCCCGTGGCCGCGCCCACGCGTGCGTCCGCGGTGCGGCGGGCGTCTTGCTCGCGCGAGAGGTCGCGGCTGGTGAGCAGGCGGCCGTTGAAGAAGTGGACGGCGGCGATGGCCTCGTCCGTGATCGGGGTGCCCAGCAGGGTGTCGTCGCTCATGGCGGCCTCACGTCAGAACAGGGGTCTGGATGCGGGTGATCTGGAACTGCACGGCGTACGTGCCGTCGACGAAGCCTTGGTTGAGCAGCAGCACGATGTCGGCGGCCAGGTTGTTGCCGTCGCCGGCGGATTCCAGCGTCTGCAGGTAGGCCAGCACGGGCGGTTGCTTGGGGTTGAACAGCGGTGTGAGCAGCACGATGTGGTCCAGGCGCACCGCACCGTCTTTCACCTTGGGCAGCTCGTTGAGCTGCAGGCCCAATACGGCGGTGTTCTCTTTCACGGAGCGCACGCGCGCCTTGAACGCGTGGCTGATGAAGGTGGCGAGCACCGAGGGCTTGCCGTTGGCGATGGTCATCTCCAGCACGCCGGCGGCAATGACCTGCACGGGGCCTGCGCTGGCCCCACCGCCCTCGCCAGGCACCCAGGCCTCGCCATTGAAGGTGAGCACATCGCCTTTGTTGGGCGCTTCGGCCTTCAGAGGCTGGCGCTGCAGCGCGACGATGGTCAGCTCGCTGCCGCTGTCGGTCTGCACATCGCCACCGAGCAGCGGCAGGCCGTGCTGGTGGTCGGCGCGGGCGTAGTCGCTGGACGTGCCGATCTGGCTGGCGCTGCCGAACACCAGGCCGCTGGGCGCGGTGGTGGCGGCCGTGGGGATGTCGCCCAGGCTGGGCAGGGTGGTGGGTGTCCAGACGAGGTTGGGGCGGCGAGGCCGGCCGCCGGGGCCGACGCTGGGCAGCGTGCTCTGGCACATCAGCACCTGGCCGGCGGTGGGGGCGGTGTCGGACACGGCCACGCTTTGCAGCGCGGTGACGGTGTTGTCGCCGATGGTGCCGGTGACGTCGCCCACCAGCTCGGGCAGGGGGGGCAGCACCGGCATCGGGTGGACGTGGTCGGCGCGGGCAAAGCTGGCTTGGGTGCCGGCGCTGCCGGTGGCGCCGAAGGTCTCGGCCGCGGGCAGGGCGTTGGCCGCCTGGGGCAGCGGCGTGGGGGCCCAGTGTCCGGCAGCGGTCAGTGCCAGCACGTCTCGCTCGGTGGGTGCGGTGGTGTCGATGGCGTGGCCGCGCAGGGCCACGACCTCGTTGGCGGTGACCGGGCCGGTGACGTCACCCGCCAGGTCGGGCAGCACGGGGGTGCCGTGGCTGTGGTCGGCGCGGGCGTAGGCGGTGCTGTTGCCGGCGGTCGAGGCTTGGCCAAAGCTGCGTTCTTCGGTGATGGCGTTGCCGGGTTCGGGCGCGGGGTTCTGGGTGATGAGCTCCTGCAGCATGCGCAGGCTCAGCAGCACGGGGCGCGCGTCTTGCGACAGCGCGACGTCGGGGGCGGCCTCCAGCGTGTGGGTGAAGACCTTCAGGTCGATGCGGGCCAGCAGCACGGCATCGTCTTGCGTGCCCGACGGGATGGGGTTGGGGCCGCAACCGTAGCGGGCGCGCCAGAGCGGGCGCAACTCGGTGACCCACAGGCGCAGGGCGGCGCGCAGCAGGCCGTCGGTGCTGTCCAGGCCCAGCGGTGGCGAGCCGAACATGAAGTCGGCCGGCGAGGGCGAGGTGGGTTGCAACCAGGCCTCGGCCGCTTCGCGCAATTGGGCCAGGAAATCGGTTTCGGACAGCGGTGGCGAGGCCGCGTCCACCGGCACCTTGGCCAGCCAGTCGGCGAAGTCGCGGATGGCGTCCTCCTCGATCTGGGGTGGTGGCTGCAGGCGCAGCGTGAGGCTGAAGCAGTCGGCGATGCGCGAGTTGGCCAGCAGTTCGCTTTCGCTGCGGCAGGGCTCGCCGGGCACGGGCACCGGGTCGGTGAGGCAGGCGTCGTAGGCCAGCACGACATACAGGCTCAGCGGCGCGGGGTTGCCAACCAGGCTGGACTTGAACTCGGCCTGGTGAGCCGCGAGCCAGTCGTTGACGCTGCAGCATTGCTCGGTGTTGACGCACACCGGGGTGCCCGAGGGCGTCCAGGCCATGCCGGGCGAGACGCGCACGCGCGGTGCGCCGGCATCGAGCGTGACCTGCAGCCCGCGCACGGTGCCGTAGCCCAGCAGCTCGCGCGCCAGTTCATGCCGCCGGGCGATGCCCCAGGCCTGCTCTTGCACGAAATCGTCCACGCCCAGCAGCATGCCTTGCGTGTAGTTGACGCGCTTGCCGGTGTCCAGCGTGGTGGGGCCCGATCCGGCCGAGGCCGTCGAGGTGGTTTGTCCGCAGCATCCCATGTTCATTTCCTCCAGTTCGGCGGCGCCAGGCCGTCAGCATTCGAGCAAGATTCGGTCGTTCGGCACGACGGGTTGGGCGCCCAGGCGCGCCGAGCCCACGTGGCCGCTGCCCAGCACGAGTGCCGGGGCGATGTCGGGTTCCCGGCTGCCCAGGCCGAGCAAGGTGTCCAGGCCCAGACGCACCTGGCCGATGCGCAGCAGCGCCCAGTAGGGTTTGACGTCGAAGGCCGTGTGGGCGGGTTTGGCCAGGGCCACGACGCGGCGGGCGTGGTCCACCTGGCGGGCCACGGTGTCGGCATCGGTGTCGGGGCCGGAGATGGGCAGCAGCACGCTGAAGCGGTGGGCGCGCGCAGCGATGGGCGCCACGCGGGTTTCGAACAGCGCCCAGTCGGTCAGTGCAACGGGGTTCGATGGCAGCTCGGTGGGCGGCGGCAGCACGTCGAACGCAGGCCAGGTGCTGGCGGTGTCGCGCTGGTAGAGGCCGATGCGCACATGCCTGCGCGCCACGGCGGCCTGCCAGCGGCGCAGCTGGCGCAGCAACAGGGGGTCGAGCTGGGCGATGAACTTGCGCCAGGCGCCTTGCTGCGCGGCCTTGTCCTGCGGCCAGCGCGCGGGCAGGGGCAGGCCCAGACCGGCGTCCTGCCCGGTGGCCACCCAGCGTTGCCAGGCTGCGTCGAGGTCGGATGCCAAGGTGGGCACGGCGCCCAGCGTGGCCTGGCAAAAGCCGGTCCAGGCGGCGCGTGTGCCGGTGGGCAGGTTGGCGGGGGGCAAGGGGCTGAAGCGGGTGGATGTGGGCGTGTCCGAGCTGTTGGCCAGGCCCTGTGCAACGCGCCAGTCGCGCCAGCGGCGGTGCAGGCCTTCGGCCCCTTCGTTGAGCGTCCAGCGCACACCGGGCACCACCACGCGCGGGGCATCGTCCGGCGTGACAACGGTTTCGCCCAGCAGGGCCGGGGGCAGGGAGCGGGTCAGGTAACCCTCGACCAGGCGCACGCCGCGTGGCGCTTCCTGCGAGCGTGCGGGCAGGGCGAAATCGGCATCGGGCACGCAGGGCGAGAGGGCCAGTTGCACCGCCAGGCGCAGGGCCTGCGGTGTGCCGCGGTACTGGTAGAGCGGCATGGCGTGGCGGATGAGCTGGCGCCGGCGCGCCTCGTCGAGCGCGGGGTCCAGCACCAGGCCGAGCCAGCCGGCGAGCCAGTCCAGCGTGTCGGTGGGGGCGCTGCGCACGTCGAACAGGGCGCGGGCCGTGGCGATGCGGTCTTCCAGCGCGGTGAACTGGCCTTCGAAGTTGGCCAGGAAGCGCTCGAGGAAATCGGCCGAAGCGGCGTCTTCGCGGTAGGCCGCGGGCAGGTAGTGCTGCAGGTAGGAAAAGCGCGGCCGCCAGGCGCGCAAGGTGGTGATGCGGGGCGTGCTCAGCTCGTTGCCCTGCAGCGTCAGGCGCAGTTGCAGCCAGCGTCCGCGGGCGCCTTGCAGCAGCAGCTCCCAGGTGCCGTGGCCACGGGCGACGTCGGTGGTGGCGCCGGGGCCTTCGATCAGCCAGGGCAGCTCGCTGCCATCGGGGCGCAGCAAGGGCGTGGGTTCGTCGGTGAAGGGCAGGTCGGGCAGCAGCGCGGCATCGTCCGACCAGCGGCTGGCCACCTGCACGCGGCAGCCCGCGGGGATGCAGGCGTCCAGCATGACGCGGTGCCAGACGCAGCCGGGGTCGCCACCATCGAAGGGCACGGTCAGCAGGGCGGCTTCGGGCACGTGGCGCGGCCGGCGCTGGGCGACCAGGGGCAGCCAGTTGGCCTCGCTGGGGTAGAGCAGGCCGGTGTCGCCTTCGACCTGCGCCAGGCCGTGGCCCACCAATTGCAGCCCGCCGTAGCGTTTGAGCGGCAGGTAGCCGGCCTGGGCCGCGAGCTGGAGGGTGTGCGGCCGGGCGGCGTCCCACAGCAGCTCGAAGACGTAGGCCTGGTTGCCCTCGGTGGACACCAGCACCAGCCGTGGCGGGTCGAGGTGCACGTCGCCTGGGCCATCGGCGTGGAAGGCGAAGTCGAAGCCGCGCAGGCTCAGGCCGGGGCGGTCCTGGGCGGGGGTCACGCGCAGCACGTCGCTGGCCGAGGCCTGGGCCTGCAGCACGCCGCCCACGTAGAGGCTGACCAGCGCGAAGCCATCGGTCCCGGCCTCGTCGAGCACCAGCACGCCGCCATCGGGCAGCACCTCGATGGCCACGGGATGGCCGCCGCCCAACGCGGTGGTCTGCAGTGCGAACCAGGGCTGGTGCGGCGTGGCGGAGGGCGTGTCTGGCGCGCCGCCTGCGGCATCGCTGGCCTGGAAGTCGGGCGGGTGCTGTGCGGCCAGGGGCGAGACGGGGAAGACGGCCTCCATGCCCAGGCGGCGGTTGAGCAGCCACACGCGGTGGCCGATGTGGTCCAGCACGGCCAGGCCGCCGCAGGGCCGCGCGGCCATGTCCAGCGGCGACATCACCCAGGGCAAGGGCCAGCTCAGCGGCAGGGGTGGGCCACCGGCCAGCAGGTCGAAGACGAGGAAGCCCGAACGCGGCGTGCTGACGGGCTTCACGCCGACCACGAGGTAGTGCGCGCGCGTCACGGCCAGGCCCGCAAAGTGCTGTGGCGATGACGGTTCAGCGGGCTCGGCAGGCGCGAAGGCACCGGGCTCGGGTGTCGGCGCGGGCGTGCTCACCGGCCAGAAGGTGCTGACGCGGCCGGTGCCGGCGTTGCGCACCGTGATGCGGCGGCCACCGTCCACGATGGCGTAGATGTTGCCGTTGGCATCGGCCGCCGCACCCAGGCGTTGCGCGGTCGAGGGGGCCACATCGCCCTTGGCAGGCGCGAAGCGGCTGACCCGCTGCGCCAGGCCGATGCTGGCTTGTGCGGCGTCGAAGGCGAGGGGCGCGGCTTCGCTTTCGGCCTCGTCGGACCACAGCGTGTCGAGCAGAGGCTGGCCGGGCCAGGCGGTGGCGTCCAGGCGGCACTGGCCCCAGTCCTGGCGACCGAGCACCAGGGCGAAGCGCGAACCGTTGGCGTCTTGCATGGGGGCTCCTGTGTCCTGTTCTTCGTGGGGTTCAGCGGCGGGTCAGCACGCGGTCAGCACTCGCGTGGCACGGTGGGCACAGGCACCACGCGGCCGCGGGCTTGGGTGTTGCTCTGGCCGCTGCCGTCGCCACCGCCCAGGCCCAGCAGGTTGTCGATGGGCACGGCGTCGCCGAGCTCCACGCTCAGGCCCAGCAGGCGCGGCAGTTGCAGGCCGCGCAGCGGCAGCTCTTCGGGCACGTCGCTGCCATCGCCCTGGGCCAGCTTCAGGCCGTTGATGCGCAGCACGCCGGGCACGCGTGCGGCCTCGGCCATCAGCTCCAGGCGGTTGACGGCACGGCCCAGCGGCCAGCCTTCGTCGAGGCCAGGCAGGTCGGTGGCGCCATCGGTGCGCGAAGGGGCCAGCACGGCGCGCAGGCGGGCTTTGACGGCGTCGCGCACCTCGGGCACGGTGTGGCCCCCAGCGACCGTGATGCCCACCGACAGCCAGATCGGCACGTACTGCGGCCCCCGCAGCACCAGCTCGGTGGTGATGAGGCGGCGCGCGTCGAGGTGGTGGCACAGCGCGTCGATGAAGGCGCGGTCGGGCAGCGGGGCGTCGGGCTGGACGGGGTCGTGGCGCGGCACCAGCATCAGCGTGACCACGCCGGGCGCGTCACCGGGCTGGGTCAGGCCGAGGTCGGGGTGGTAGGCGGCCAGCACCTCGACGCGGGCGATGTCGATGCCCGGCGCGCGGCGGGCGATCTCGGCGAAGTCGTCGGCGGTGACGAGGCGGTCGCGGTGGCGCACGAAGGCCGAGACGCGCTTTTCGCCGCTGGCCACGTCTTCCGCGTCGGCGCCGCCCCAGGTGGGCAGCGGGTTGCGCACCTGCACGCCGCTGGGCAGGCCGGGGCCGCTGCGGATGGCGCCCGCGGGCACGTTGCCGGCACGGCCTTCGCAGACGTCGTACTGGGCGATGATGCGCGCGCCTTGCGGCGGACGGCGGCCGCGCAGGCCATCGCCGAAGCGCACGGTGCCGGCCTCGGGGTCGATCAGGTAAGCGTCCACCGGGCGCGGGTCGGTGACGCGGCTGCCCAGGCCTGCCTGGCTGCCTGCCACCCGCACCTCGGGGCCGGCGGCCAGCAGGTCGTCCACCGCCGTCCAGGTGCTGGGCCCGGCGGTGTCGATGACCTGGAGCACGGCCGATGCGGGCACCACGCCGTTGCGCGCCAGGCTGTAGAGCTGGTCGGGCTGGCCATCGCCCGTGCCCAGCAACTCGTTGCGCACGGCCACGCGCTGGTCGATCAGGGTGGCGTTCACGCCGGCCCAGCGCATGCGGGCACTGCCTGAGCTCGATGGCGTCACGCGCACCCAGGTGACGATGCGCCCGGCCACGGCCGAGTCTTCCAGAGCGGGCGGGAAATCGCCCACGCCGGCCTCCAGCGGGTCGAGGTTGTCCCAGGTGCGGATGTCGGTGGCGCGTGCGGGCAAGGGCAGCTCGACGATGCCAGGGCCGTTGAGCACATCGGCCGCGCGCGCCGGTTGCAGCGCGCTGTACTGGGCCGTGGGCGCACTGCCATCGGGCGGAGCGACGACCTTGGGCAGGGCGTAGCTGACCAGGGCCTCGGGCTCGCCTTGCACCAGGCCTTGGCCCACCGTGCCCAGGGTGCGCGGCTGGCCATCGACATCGGGCACCAGGCCCAGGCTCAGTGTCTTGCCGGCCAGGGCTTGCGCCGCCTGTGCCGCGGTGGTGCCGGGGGTGGCCAGCAAGGCCACCCACAAGGCGCCGTCCACCGTGTCGCCGCTGAGCGAGACGCTGCGGCTGCCATCGAGCTCGCGCGTTTCGTAGCTGTCGAGCTGCGGTGTGGCCGCGCTCGGGTCCACCGTCTTGTAGAGCAGCTCGTAATAGGCCTGGTCGGTGGGGCTGAGCTGAACGCGCTGCTTGACGAAGGCGCGGCTTTCCAGCGGCAGCACGTCGATGGCACCCGCGGTGCGGAAGGCGATGGCGCCAGCGCGCACCTCGGTGGCCTGGGCCAAGGTGGGCACGACGCCATCGACCCGGTTGCTGCTGAACACGCACAGGCCCTGGGCCGGGGTGACGGCGGCCAGGGGCACGCCCAGCAGGCGCAGGAACTTGGCGCGGCTGACCTCGGGCACGCGGTTGGCGCGGTAGAGCAGGCTCTCGGTCAGGAAGGCGAAGAGTTCGACCAGGGTGACGCCGGGGTCGCTCTCGGAGAGCTGCGTCCACTCGGGCGTGTGCACGGGCACGCGCGCCAGGGTGTCGCGCACGAGGTCGGCGTAGCGGCGGTCGTCGATGCTGGGGACTTGGAGCGGCATGGTGGGTGTCTCGGGTTCAGTCCAAGGTCGGTGCTTGACTCAATGCAGCGTGCAACGGTGTCTTCATACCGACACCCCCACGCGCAGCGACACGCGTTCTTGCACCTGCGTGGCCACGAGGCGGTAGGTGATGGTGGCGAGCGCCGATTCGGCATCGGCCTCGTCGACCTGCACCTCGACGGCCTCGACCTGGATGCGCGGCTCCCAGCGCTTGAGCGCCTCGGCGATGGTCTGGCGGATGAGCGTGTGCGTGGCCAGGGTGTTGGGCTCGAACAGGAAGCGACGCAGGCCGGCGCCGAAGGCGGGCAGGCGCAGGCGTTCGCCCGGCTCGGTGCTCAGGACGATGCGGATGGCCTCGCGGACGTTGGGCTCTCCCTCCGACCAGGCGATGCGGCCATCGGCCCCGACCCGTGGCGGGAAGGCCATGCCCCGGCCATAGACGCGTGCGCTGTCCATCACGGGGCCTTTCTGGCTTTGAAGCCGGGCAGGGGGAAGCACACGATGAACAGCGGCAGCCAGCGGAAGATGAAGTCCAGCAGGCTGACGATGATGGTCAGCAAAATCAGCGCGCAGATCGTGATGATCGGGATGGAGAGCGAGCACATCACGCCCAGCGACATGTCCTGCTGCTTGCACGGGCCCTTGTCGGCGACGTTGAAATCCTTGTGGAAAGGCCAGGGCAGCACGCTCAGCACGAGGTCGCCGAAGGTGACGCCGCGGAAGCGGTCGAGGTGGCCGCACAGCATGTCGGACATCATGAAGATGGTGTTCTTGTCGAACTTGCGCAGGCCGGCCGGGCTGATGTCCACCGGCAGGCCGATGCGGATGGGGCGGGCGGGCGCGTCCGGGTCGAAGAAGCCGGCCATCTGGAAGGGCACGGTGGCGGCGCTGATGACGGTGCCTTCGAAGGGCGCGCAGTCGGGGCGCTCGTAGACCAGGCGCATCACGTACCAGCCTTCGCGCATGTCGGTGGGCGTGAGGCTGGCCAGGGAGGGCTCGGGCGCTTTGGCCAGCAGGCTGTAGTCGGCCTCGGGCAGGTGCTCGGCGAGGGCCTCGGTGCGGGTCTGGCGCTTTTCGCTCTCGAAATCGTCGGGCGAGTTCGGGGGCGCTTCGGCGTTGGTCAGTGGCGTGGGCACCTCGTGCAGCGGGTCCACCAGCAGGAAGAGGAAGTTGGGCCAGTGCGCGGGCTTCGCTGCACCCTGGGCGGCGATCTCGAAGGGCGTGGTGGCGAAGTCCGTGCTGCCGGACAAGGCGTTTTCCAGCACCTCGCTGAACTCGCCGATGCGGCGGAGGCCGTCGGGCAGGTCCACGGCCAGCTCGGTGGTGGCGTAGGCGCTGTCCGGGTCGGTGATGGGCCAGGGGCCGGTGTGCATGGCATCGGGCTGGCGCACGCGTTGGAGCAGCGCATGGAAATCGGCCACGGCGGCGCTGCCGGGCGGCGTGCCCACCTCGCCAGCGTCCAGCCAATCCAGGTAGTCGGGCAGGTGGGCGGCCAGCCAGGCGCGGAAGTCGAGCAGGGCGTACCAGGTGCTGAGCTGCAACTGGCTGCGCAGGTGACGCAGGCGGGCGGGGTCGATCTTGCTGGTGTCGATCAAGGCACCGGTTTTGTCGTCGAAGGCATCGCGGGCGTAGATGGACGGCGCGGGGGTGTCGGCCAGGGTGCGCGCGGTGTTGACCAGCGCGCGCCAGGGCGCCAGCACATCGACGCGGAACTGCGTGGTGCGTGCGTGCGCGGCTTCCTCGCTGGCCGTGGGGGCCGTGTCCATGCGGCTGGCCGACTGGTAGGTCTCGCGGCGGCCCACCGGCACGCTGCCGATGAACAGGCGGCGCGGCTGGCGCTGGGCATCGACATAGCGGGTCGGGAAGGTTGCCAGGCGCTCTTCGCCCTTGACCAGCTTGACGCGCGCCGTGGCGACGTCGGCGCCTTGTGCGACCTGCCAGTGCCCGCTCTTGCCCGACAGCACCCAGGCATGCTCGACCCACTCGTCCATGTGGGCCGGGTCGGGCTGTTTCAAGGCCGTGCGTGGGTTGATGCCCTGGCTCAGTTCGGTCTTCAAGAACAGGCGGCGCAGCACGAACGACACCTTTTGCCGGCCGACATCGACGGCGCGGTCGGGCAGGCCGAGTGTCTGGCAGACCAGTGAGCCGGCCACCAGGTAGTGCCGCTGGTGCGCGGCCTGGTAGAGCTTGAGTGGCTGCGGCAAGGTCACGGCAGGCAAAGCTTGCGATTGAGCGCGGGCCTGGCGGGCCAGCGGCAGCAGGCGGCTGGGGGGGCGCTCCAGCCAGGCGGCCGGGTTTGGCTTGGGGCCAGCGTGTGGCGTGCGCCAGGTTTCGGCCTGGGCGGTGTACTCGGGCAGGGCCTGTGGGTGCTGTGCGAGGGTAGACAGCACCTCGTCCATGAAGTCGTCGGTGGCGAAGCGCAGGATCTGCGGTTGCGCGATCAGGCCGGGCACGGTGCGCGCGGCTTCACCGGTGCGCCAGAACGGCGGCGGGGCGGTCCATTGCAGGGGGTGCGTCATGGTGCTCACCAGATGTTGCCCGCGCCCGGCGTGTAGGAGGCGCTGATGATGCTGTTGCAGATGACGGTGTCGGCCTTGACCACACCGCTGAACTTGCTCATGCCCGCATCGACCGTGACCATGCTGGCCGAGACCTCGACGAGGCTGGCCTGCACCGTGACCTTGGCCGAGGCGTTGACGGTGATGCCCGAGGTTTCGAGCTTCACCGAGTTGCCGTTGCTGTCTTCGATCTCGATGGCGCCGGGGCCGTCCTTGAGCGTGACCTTCTGGCCGCCCGGCGTCTCGACGATGAACTGCTCCTGGCCGTTGCTGTCGTCCATGGTCAGCTTCACGCCATTGCGCGAACGCAGCACCTTGAGGTTGTTCTGCGCGCTGCCGTCCATTTGCTGCGGCGGGGCGTCGCGGCCATTCCACAGGGCACCGATCACGAAGGGCCGACGCAGGTCGCCGCCCTCGAAAGCCAGCAGCACCTCGTCATCGACATCGGGGATGAACCAGGAGCCGCGGTTGTTGCCACCCATCAGCGTGCTCAGGCGCGCCCAGAGCTCGCAGGCGGCCCCCGCGCTGTCGGGCAGCCAGGGCAGGCGCACCTTCACGCGACCCTGGTTGTCGGGGTCGCGCAGGTCGGTGACGATGGCTGGGTGAACGCCGTGGAACAGGCCGCCCCAGCCGACCGGTGCGCGGGCGTGGAGCAGGGCGTCGAGGGCGTCGTGCCCTGTGGGTGCGTGGGTTGCGAGCATCAGGGCCTTCCCAGCCAGGCGCGTTCGGCCGTGAATTCGGTGCGCAGACCGTGGGTGTCGTCGAAACGGTGCAGCACCTCGCTGAGGCCGTAGGCGCCGCTGAACAAGGGCCCCAGGCCGTCGAGCTGCACGCTGGCGCCGGCGCGCAGGCGCACGTCGGTGTCGGTCTCGCCGTGGCCGCGCACGAAGCGCCGGGCCAGTGCGCGCAGGTGGGATGCGGCCTCGGTGCGCGCACTGGCGGCGTCGGGCGGCAGGCGGTGCGAGACGGTGTCGTGTCGCTCGCCCAAGGCCTGTTGCAGGATCTGCGGGCCGCTGTCGCCCGCGCTGGCCTCGTTGCCCAGGCTGCTGGCCGTGGCTTCTTCCGACACCGCTTGCTTGTTGGCCACGTCCCAGCCGGTGCAGTGCAGCGAGGTGCGTTGGTGGGCCAGGTCGGCCGCGACGTGGAAGCGCCGCAGCGTGCCGCCGTGCACCAGCGTCATCGCCGGGCGGGGGCGGTTGGGCCGGGGGTGGGCGCTGAGCTTGCCGTCGGCGATGAGCAGGTCGGCATCGGCCACCAGCATGCGGCGGCGCAGGAAGGCGAGGTCGCTTTCATTGGCCTGGACCAGCAGCGGCCAGGTCGGGCCGGACAGGTTCACATCGGTCTGCAGACCGTGGTCGTTGGCGATGTGCGAGAGCACGTCGGCGTCGCTCATGCGCTCGAAGCAGCGGGTGCGGCGGGTCATGCGCAGGTCTTGCAGCGGGTCGTCCACGCGCACCACCAGCGTGGGCGGCGTGAGGGCGGGGAAGCGCGCCTCGATGGCCGTGACCTTGCCCTCGAACAGGGTGTCGTCACCGAGCTTGACGGCCAAGCGCTTGCCGAAGTCCAGCACATCGCGCTGGAACCACAGGAAGCCGAGCTGGCCCTGGGCGTTGGCACCCCAGTTGCCGAACTCGGCTTCGCAGGTCGCCAGGCCATCGGCGTGGTCGCTCACCAGCAAGCGCAGCAGGCCGCTGTCGAGCTCCGGGCGCGCCTGGCCATCGACGGCCAGCTTGGGCCGGGCCGATGTGATGGCGCTGCGGTTGGCGTCCATGGTTCAGTGGCTCCAGGTGCGCAGGGCTTGCGCTTGCAGGGCTTCGAGCGCCTGTTGCAGGGCGATGGCGTCCAGCTGTGTTGGCGCGGGTGCCTGACCGGGCGTTGCGGTCTGTTGCGGGGCGGGTGCGTCGGGCACCACTTCGAAGTCTCCGATGACGACGGGCATGGGGTTTCCTGTTCCTTGACGGGGTGCTGGGGGGCGTTCAGAACAGCGAGCGCGGCAGGGTGGCGCTCAGGTCGATGAGCTGGCCGGCCTGCAACTGCCGGGGGTTGTCGATGCCGTTGGCCGCGGCGATGCGCTGCCAGTCGCCGCCCGCGCCGGCGGCCAGGCCTTGCAAGGTGCTGCCACCGGCGGCCACGGTCAGTGGCGAGGCGCCGGGCCCGCGCGCCGTGCCGGGCGGGCGCGCGGCCGAGTCGAAATTGGCCACCAGGATGGTTTGCTGCGACATGCCCAGCGAGACGCTGGCGCGCAGCGGTTTGCCGTCGGGCGAGAAGTACTCGATGCTTTCTTCGATGCTGTCGATCAGGCCGTCGAACAGGAAGGAGCCCCAGCTGAAGCGCACGCCCGGCGGCACGAAGCGGCTGGCATCTTGCTGTGATTTCTTCGGCGTGATGAAGTAGATGACCTGCTGCGTCAGGCGGCGCACGTCATCGACCTGGCCATCGGGCGCGGTGGCCGCGTCGAACCACAGCTGCACCGTGAGCTTGGTCGTGCCGGCGCCCACGAACTGGCGTCCCGAGGTGCCGCTGGCCTGGTCGCCACCACCGCCGCTGCCAGCGCCGCCGCCCGAGCCCGAACTGCTGGGGTTGCTGTTCTGGATCTGGTTGGCGAAGGCCAGCTTGAGCGAGTCCGGGTTGAACTGCACCGTCACCGACTTGCCGCCCGAGGCCTCGTTCTTGAGGCTTTCGTCGAGTTCGATGAGGCGGGCTTTGGCGATCTTGTCCTGTGCCATCTCAGAGGCCTCCTGCGCGTTTGACGCCGATGCGTTCGTAGGCGAGCTGCAGCTCTTCGATCGCGATGGCACCGTCCTTGGCGTTCAGCGGCGGCGCCTTCACCTTGATGGGCAGGCAGCGCGACAACACGAAGCGCACGCGCTCGGCGCCATCGGGGGCCAGCAGCACGACCTCTGCCTCGGCGCGCAGGCTGGGGTCGGCCAGGCTGTCGGTCATCCACAGCCACAGGTCGAGGCTGTCGGCCGTCATGCCGCGCTTGAGGGTGAGCTGGCCCACGGTGGCCGGGCCGCTCAGGCGGATCTGGCGGTCGTTGGCGCCGCCTTCGCGGATGGTTTTGACCTCCATGCCCAACTCCAGGCCATCGCACTCGGCAAAGGCCGCGGAGACCAAGGGCGAGGCGCCGTCGGCCCGCACGATTTCCACGGCGAAGTTGAAGGCGGTGAAGGGCAGGGCGTTCAGGGTGGCCATGGCGTGCCCTCTTTCAGCGCGGCTCGCGGGCTTGCACCCGTTCGCCACTGCGCAGCAGGCGCACGGTCAGGAAGCGCATGGGCAAGGCCGGTGCGACACGCAGCTCGACCCAGAACTGGCCGGCATCGTTGCGCTGGGGCGTGTTGACCTCTTCGCCCACCACCACCTGGAAGGCATCGTTGACGCTGCGGCCTGCGAAGGCGCCGCGTTGGAACAGGCCGTCGAGCATGGCGTTGAAAGCGCGCTCCACCGTGCGCTGCAAGGCCGGGCCGTTGGGCTCGAACACATAGGCGGCACCGCGCTGCAAGGCCACGCGCCGCAGCAGGCACATCAAGCGGCGCACATTGACCGAGCGCCAGTCGGCATCGTCGAGCAGGGTGTCGGCGCTGCCCAGCACGTGGCCGATGGGACTGAGCCACACCGGGTTGATTTGTGCATCGAGCAGGGCCTGGCGTTCGGCGGTGTTGGGCTTGAGCGACACGGCCACGACGTCCTTCAGGGGCTGGTTGGCCACGGCCAGCCAGGCTCCGCGTGCCAGCGCCGATGCGGCCAGTTGCCCTGCGATGGCGCCGTCGGGCGGGCAGCCGATGAGGGGGGCACCCTGGCTGGCGTCGCCACGGCGGGTGTAGAGCCAGGCGTGTTGCAGGCTGCCGTGCGAGAGTGCACGGGCCTCGCCAGCACCCAGCGGCGGCACGGCGGTGGGGGGCGCTGCGCCGGTGTCGCTCGCGCTGCGCAGCGCTTGTGCGTGACTCAGGGCCTGCGGCCAGCGGTGCGCCTCGGGCAGGCCGAGCAAGGCGAACAGGTCTCCGCGGCCAGCAGCGGTGCGCAGCATCAGGCGGTGCACGGCGAGCAGGTCGGCGGGGCTGCCGTCCAGCAAGGCATAGGGGCTGCCGCCCACGCGGACGTCTTGCATGCCCGACCAGGGGCTGGTGCGCAGGCCATCGGTGGCGCGCACGCGGTGGTGGCGCAGGCCCGCCGGCTTGCCGACCACGCTGAAGGCGGTGTCGCTGCCGGTGAAGATCTGGCCCGTCACGGCGAAGTCGGCATCGGCGGACTCTTCCAGTTCGTAGCGCAGGCCGGGCTCGGGTGCGGTCCAGTGCAGCAGGTAGTTGCCTTGGGCATCGGGATCGGCATCGGGCAGGAAGGAGGGTGCGGCCAGGGGGCGCAAGCGGCAGTCGGCGAAACCGTCGGTGGTGCTGGGCGCAGGGGCTGTGGCGGCGTGGATGACGCGCGCGGGCGTGCTTTGCCGAACCCGTTCCCACCCCGGCTGGACCGCATCGGGCACCAGCAACAGCGTGGGCTCGTCCATGAGGGCCTCGACCGCGTGGCCCAGCACGGCGTGCAGGCCGTGGAGGTTGCGCGGCTGGCGCGACAGCAGGCGCAGCGCTTCGGCGTGTTCGGCCAGGGCGTCGGTGGGGATGTCGGCCAGGGCGGTGTCGGCGAACAAGGTCCAGCCGAAGCGGCTCAGGCCGTTGCGCAGCAGGGCGGGCAGGTCGGTGCCGCGCGCACCCAGGCCGCGGTCGGTGGCCAGGGCGGCGGGTTCAGCGCTGCCGTCGCTTGCGGCTGCAGGCAGGGCGTCGAGGGGCAGCCAAAGGCATTCCTTGGGCGATGCTGGCGCGGCCAGCGGGAAGCGGGGGGCGAGGGCGGACGCCGTGGCGGGTGCGTCGGCAGAGGTGTTGTCCGAGGCGTTCGCGAGCGTGCTGGCATGGGCGCCGAACGCTTGCCGCTGGGGCTGTGCGAAGAAGGCCGCGTCGTCTGGCAAGGTGGGCAGGGCCTCGGCGCCATCGCCGCGGCTGCTCAGGGCGAGGGCGTCCAGGCGGGCTTCGCTGCCATCGGGGTGCTGCACGCGCAGGGTGCTGCGCAGCCACTGCACGGTGGTGTTCAGCCCTTGTGCCTGCCCTTGTCCCAGCGCCTGGGCCACCCAATGTCGCAGGGGCTGACGTGCCAGGCTGCCGGGCACGCGCCAGGGCCGCGCCACGAACTGCGTTTCGACCGTGCCGTTCGCGGCCACGGACGAGGCCTGAACGGCATCGATCACGGCCCAGGCTCCGGGTTCGCCGGCCTGGAAGGACAGGCGCACCGGCTCGCCCACTTCCAGCTGTGTCAAACGCGGCAAGTGCGCCGTCCAGCGCAAGCGACCATCGGCCAGCCATGCCGCTTCGGCCACGTCGGCATGCCGTTGCACCAGCTGTTGCGCGCGCACGCCGGGTTCCTGCCAGTGCATGCGGCTGGCCTGCGGCTGTCCTCGCCAGCGGCGCAGCGTGCCCATGCGGTGCAGGTGCAGCACGCGCTGCAGGCGGCCATCGGCATCGTTGCGGGCGACATCGGCCAGCGCCACGCGGCCGAACACCCATTCGCCCTCGGCCACGGGCAGGCGCAGCACATCGCCCACGACCACGCCCAGCGCCGCAGGGCCGTGGGCTTGCAGGGTCAGGTCATCGCCCAGCAGCTTCAAGGGCGTCACCGACAACGGCGTGACCACGGTCTCACAGCGCACGCGCAGTGCATCGGCCCAGTCGCCCGGGCTGTGGGCCTGGAGGAAGGCGGGCGCGATGTGCCAGGACGAAGCCGCGTCGCTGCGGCCCAGGCTGAGCATGCGCGGCACGGGGAAGCGCGTCGTCACCGAACCCGCGCCCATCACGCGGATCACCCAGGCACGCCGTCCGCCCTGGCTGAAGAACTGGCGCACGCTGGGGTGCAGCAGCGCGCGCACTGGCTGGCCCTGGGCATCGTTGAGCAGCGTCAGTTCGGCGCCGAACACCGCTTCGAAGGCGGCCAGGCTCTCCACCGCCACGGGCACGTCCACTGGCCCGTTGGCGGCAAAGCCGACGAAGCAGGCGATGTCCATGCGCGGCAGCACCTCGCGCAGGGCTGGCGCGGGCACGTCAAAGCGCACACCGGGCAGGCGGCGCTGTGAACCTGGGCTCAGGAGGGTGCTCATGGGGAGGGCTCGCGGAGAGGTGCCGTCGGGTGCGCCATCACTCCATTTCGAGGCGTTCGTAGGCCAGCACCAACTCTTCCATCGCGACGTCCGTGCCCTTGGCATTGAAGGGCCCGGAGGTGTGCTTGATGATGCGGGCGCGGATCAGCTTCCACGTCTGCACGACGGTGGTGTGGTCCTCGCTTTGCAGCTGGATGGTGACCGTGCGCAGGGCTTTCTGGTCGCCGTTGCGGATCTGGTCCAGCCACTGGTACAGGTTCAGCGAGCCGATCACACCGCGCTTCAAGGTCACGTCCGAGGCCTTGTTCAGCCCGGTGATCTTGCGCACGCTGTTTTCCTTCTCGTTGCCGTTGCGGTACTCGGACACGGTCACTTCCATGCCGATGCCGCTGACTTCCTGGAAGCCCGCTTCGGGGCCGTCGGTGTTGCCGGTGCCGAGGTCAACCAGGAAGTTGAACTGGACGTAGGGGCGGTCGCGTAGCACTGCCATCGTGGTTTCTCCTTGATGAGGTGGGTGTCGGGCTCAGCCTCAGTTGCGGCGGTCGCCCGTCCACTGGCCGATGCGGAAGATGACGAACTCGGCGGGCTTGAGCGGGGCCACGCCCACCAGGCAGATCAGGCGGCCGTTGTCCAGGTCGTTCTGGGTCATGGTGCTGCGGTCGCAGCGCACGAAGAAGGCCTTGTCGGGCTTGTCGCCCAGCAGCGCGCCGCTTTGCCACTCGTTGAGCAGGAAGTCTTCGATGGTGCGGCGCACGTTGGCCCAAAGTTGCTCGCCGTTGGGCTCGAACACGGCCCACTGCGTGCCCTTGTCGATGGAGCGCTCCAGGTAGGCAAAGTAGCGCCGCACGTTGAGGTACTTCCACTCGGGGTCGGAGCTGATGGTGCGTGCGCCCCACAGGCGCATGCCGCGGCCTTCGAAGTAGCGGAAGCAGTTGATGCCTTCGGGGTTGAGCACCTCCTGCTGGGCCTTGTTGAGCAGAGCCTCGAAGCCAATCGCCAGGCGCACCACCTCGTTGGCCGGGGCCTTGTACACGGCGCGCTCGATGTCGTTGCGCGCGCAGATGCCGGCCACGAAGCCCGAGGGCGGCAGGTTGATTTCGCGGCGGGTGATGGGGTCGAGCACCGTCACCCAGGGGTAGTAGAGCGCGGCGTGCTTGCTGTCGAGCTTGGCGCGCATGCCACGCACTTCGGCGATCGGCAGCTTGTCGCCACTGTCGAGGATGGCGATGCGGTAGCGCATGCGCTCGGCGTGTGCGATCAGCTGGGCGATGGTGCCGTTGGCCTCGTCGCGCACATTGGCGTAGTCCCAGGTGCTGCCGGGGGCGGCCACCATGGCGATGTCTTCGATGTCTTCGAACTGCTTGAGGCCGAGCGAATAGCCCTTGCGCGGGTCGGCGTCGCCCTCGACTTCCTTGGCGCCCGGGCGCATGCCGTCGTTGCCGCCTTCCAGTTGGAAGTCCACCGAGATGCCGAAGCCGAGCTTGTCTGCGGCGGTGATCTGGCGCTTGGCCTCTTCGGTACTGGGTTCCAGCAAGGCGGTCGGATCGGCGCCGAACAGGTCGTTGACGACGTCAAAGGCCGAGGCCACGAGCTTGGGGTCCCGGGCGATGACCAGGGGCAGGGCGCGGGCATCGGCGGCCGAAGCCGGCGTGTTGGCGAAGAAGGCGAACACCGAGTCCGTGGCAGCGCCGCTGCGGTGTGACGGGTCCAGCGGCAGGCCCGTCCAGGTGGCCAGCTCGCGGGTGCCGTCGCGGGTGAGCAGCGACACGCCCAGCGTCACCACGCGCACCGAGTCGCCGTGGTCGGGTTCGGGGTCGGCGTTGAGCGTGCTGACGTCGAACCAGTCGGTGTCTTCGACGGGCGAGGTCACGGCCAGGGGCTCGAAGGTCCAGGTGGCGCGGGCTTCGTCCCAATGCAGGATGCACAGCGAGCCGGTCTCGTCACCGCGCGGTGAGCTGGTGCGGTCGCGCACCCAGACCAGGTCGAGGTCCTTGACCGAGCGCAGCGTGGCGATGGTGCTGCCGCTGACCGGATCGGTGTCCGAGGTCAGCACATTGGCGCCACCTTTGAGCGTGAAGCGCACGCGCAGGTTGCCCGCTGCGCCGGGGTGACGGGCACGCACGCGCACGCCACCGGTGTCGGCGCTGTCCACCCGGGCATGGCCGTCGTTGTAGGCGGTGCTCACGGCCGGGGGTGTCACGTCATCGGCATCGGCGATGGGCGTGTGGTCGCCTGTCAGCGGCTTGAACACGCGCGAGACGTACAAGCGCTTGCCGCCCTCGCTGAAGAAGGCGCGTGCCGCGTGCCACAGGTGGTTGGGCGCATCGCTGCTGTCGCTGAAGCTCAGGGCATGGCCGGGTGTGAACGGGTCGTACAGTCGCTCGTAGTCTGTCAGGCTGGTGAGGATGTCGGGCTCCATGGCCACGGGGCCGAAGGCCGCTGCACCGATGAAGCCGGTGGTCGTGGTGGAGACCCCCTCGATGCTCTTGGCTCTGAACGAGGTTTCTTCCACGAAGACGCCTGGGGCGAGGTACTCGGGCATGTGTATCTCCTGCGGAGTCAGTCCGCGACGAACAGGAACGATGAGGGTGGGGAGGCCACGAGCAGGGTCTGGCCGGCTCGCAGGGTGAGGGGGCCCAAAGGCGTGGGCGGAACGGCGTGTTGCAACAGGGGCAAGGCGGGCTGTGCCAGCAACTCGGTGAACTCGGGCACGCGGCCACGAGCGAGGTCGTCGCGCCGATCGGGCGACCAGAACGCCTGCAAGGTCACCGGCCAGTCCAGCAAGGACGCTGCGGTGGCCGGGGAGCCGTGGGGCAAGCCTTCGCGGGGGCGTGGCAGTGGGAAGACCATCAGCACACGGCCGGCTGTATCGCTCAGCCCCTCGGCCAGGGCGATGCCGTTGAGCATCAGGCGCAGCAGTGCCCAGGCGATGGGCTGCGCCGGGTGCATGGCCGAGCGCAACTCGGTGCGCAGGCTGGCCATGCCGATCGGCGGCGTGCGGGTGGCGGCGCTGTAGAGCGGCACGTGCGGTGGCGCCACCAACGCGTCTGCAGGCGATGGGACATCGGCCAAGGGCCCCCACAGGCCCTGGCCGAGTTCGGGGGTCAAGGCCATGTCCACGTAGCGGCCCAGCGTGTCATGCACTGTGAGGCGAAAGCGCGGCAAGTCGGGCGATGCCGGCGAGCCGAGGCCGTCCATGGTCGAGCCGGTGGGCAAGGTGTCGCTGCCGGCCTCTGACGGCGTCAGGAAGCTGCGGATGCCGGGGAAGTCATGCAGCGCGAACACGCCTTGGCGGTTGGCGCTCAGCACGCGCATCTGGCGGGTGGGGCGCGGCTGCCACAGGTCGTGCAGCACCAGTTGCAGGCCATCGGACACCACGCGGCCATCGGCCACATCGCGGCATTGCACGCCCAGCAAGGCGCGCCGCGCGGGGCGGTCGAAGCCTGCTTGCAGCGTGGGCAGCGTCGCGGTCACGGTGGGGCTCATGGCTGTCCTCCGGGCATGCGGGTGTCGATCTGGCCATGGCGGAAGTCGCGCGTCTCGACCAGGGCGCCCTCGTCGAGGACGATGTCCGACTCCAGCAGCACCGGCCTCGCCACGTAGGTCAGCGAGGTCTGCCAGCGGCTGCGGAATTTGTCCCAAAGGCCGAGGTAGTCGGGCAGGGACGGCGCCTCCAGCATCAGCTCGATCGCCTCGTCGGGGCGGAAGGCCGGCACGGTGCGGCGCGACAGCGACTGGTTGAGCAGGGCCGCCGGGACGATGGCGTTGTCTTCGAGGAAACGCAGCGCCCAGCCGGTCAGGCGCAACTGGCGTTCGGGCTCGCTGCTCCAGGCGGTCAGCAGCATGGACACATCCACAGGCAGCGGGGGGCGGCGCTTGCGGCCATCGGGCTCGCGCCGCGCCGAAAAGCTGCGCACGGCGGTGTTCACGCTCAGGCGCCACACCAGCAGCGAAAAGCCCTCGGTCACGGGTTGCGCGGCGAAGTCGTGGCCTGCGTACAGCGTGAACGTGGGCGTGCTGGCGAACTCATCGCGCGGGCAGTGGTCCTCCACCATCTTCAGGATGGTTTTGGCGACGGCGGCGATGGCGAGGTGATTGGCCATGATGTGGGCAAAAAATCAGCGCAATGTCAACGGCAACATCAATGCGGGTCGGCACGGCCCGAGGCGCGTGCGCTGAGGTAGGACGCGGGCGCCCAGACCTGCTCCAGCCGGTGCACCAAGCCATCGGCTTCGAGTTGCGCCAGCGCCGCTTCGACCACAGGCAGTGCCACCTCGCCCACTTCGGGCGGCAGCCAGAAGCGCTGGATGCCTGCCGCTGTGTCCGAGGCTTTGGGGTTGCGGCTCAGGTAACCACGGATGGCCACGGCCACCGCTGCGACTTCCGGGAACTGGTGCGCGTCCATGGGTCACTCCCTGCCATCCGACTTTCTGTGATGTTGTTCACATGGGGTGCAAGCTGCAGGCCATGTTGCGCTGACAACTTAGGGGGGCTGGCAAGTGCTTGATCTGCAAGGCATCTGGGCCTGCAAGGCCCACCCACAGGTTCGGTCGGTGGGGTGTTGTCGTGTGCTCACCCTGGCGTGGACGCCACACCGTGGCGGCGCGGCTGCAGGGGTGTGGCGGTGCGGCCTGTGGTCCTGGGGCGCTGGCGCCACAGGGTCAGTCCGCCATGGCGTCGAACCCGGCGCGCTGCAGGCCGTGCTTGCGCACCAGCTTGCAAAAGCGGCTGCGCTCCTTGCCGGCGATGCGCGCTGCCAGGCTGAGGTTGCCACCCGCGCGTTGCAGGACGGCCGCCAGGTAGCGCCGCTCGAAATCGGTGATGGCTTGCGCCTTGGCATCGGCGAAGCTGATGTCGGCAGAGGCATCGCCCTGTGTGCCGACGTTGGCTTCGGCCGCGGTGGGTGTCGTTGGTCCAGGTGCCGGCAGCTCCGGAGCGATCGCAGGTGACCACTCGGATGCCACGGCCTCGGGTGCAGCAGGGGTGCCCAGGTCCAGGCGGATGGTGGCGCATTCTGCCAGCAGGAAAGCGCGGTGCACGAGGTGCTCCAGCTCGCGCACATTGCCCGGCCATGCGCGGGGTGCTTGCAACTGCGCCAGGCTGTGCGCGTCCAGCTGCCTGGGGCCTGTGCGGTATTGCTGCACCAGGCGTTGCACGAAGGCCTGTGCCAGCAATGCGGCATCGCCATGGCGTTCGCGCAGCGGTGGCAGGCGCACGCTCAGCACGTTGATGCGGAACAGCAGGTCCTGGCGGAACAGGCCTTGGGCCACCAGGTCTTCCAGCGGCGCATTGGTGGCCGCGACCAGACGCACGTCGGCATGCTGGAGGCGCGATGCGCCGAGGGGGCGGTAGCTGTGGTCCTGCGCGAAACGCAGGATGGCCGCCTGGGCCCTGGGGCTCAAGGCGTCGATCTCGTCGAGGAACAGGGTGCCGCCTTGCGCCTGGCCGATCACCCCCAGGCTGTCGGACTTGGCGTCGGTGAAGGCGCCGCGGGCGTGGCCGAACAGCTCTGCTTCCAGGATGCTGTCTGGCAGGGCGCCGCAGTTGATGGGCACGAAGGGGCCGCGGCTGCGTGCGCTCAGGTAATGCAGGGCACGCGCTGCCAACTCCTTGCCCGTGCCTGTTTCCCCGCACAGAAGCACGGTGGCGTCCACGCGGGCGCACTGTCGCAGCAAGGCCAGAGACTGGCGGAAGGTGCTGGCGCGGCCATGCAGGTGCAAGGCGGGCCAGTCGGGTTCTGCAGGGGCATCGGGCAGGGCGTGCACGGGCATCTGGCTTCCTGAGGTCGGTGGCGCCCCTGGCTGTGCGTCCACCTGACGGGGTTGTTTTTTGCATTCTAGAAAGCATGGCTGCGCTGACAACCCCCTAGAAAATGGCGGCAGCCCTGGCCTTCGGTCAGTCTTTGCGCTGGCGCAAGCTCTGGATTGCACGCGGCCTTGTGTACAGTCGGGGCAGCCCAGGACCTCGCCCATGCACGCCCCAGCCCCCCTGCCACACGAGCCCGACGAGGCGCTCATCCGCATCCGACAGCTCAGCAAGGTGTACCACCGAGGCGGCCAGCGCATCGCCGTGCTGGAGAACCTCAACCTGACGGTGCAGCCGGCCGAGTTCGTGGCCTTGATGGGGCCCAGCGGCTCGGGCAAGAGCACGCTGCTCAACCTGATCGCGGGCATCGACCAACCCACCTCCGGCACGATCGAGATCGGCGGGGTGGACATCGCCACGCTGAACGAGCGCGAATTGGCCGACTGGCGTGCCGCCAACGTGGGCTTCATCTTCCAGTTCTACAACCTCATGCCCGTGCTGACGGCCTTCGAGAACGTGGAGCTGCCGCTGTTGCTGACCGGCTTGAGCCGCCGCGAGCGCCGCGCCCACGTCGAGGCGGCCTTGGAGATGGTCAAGCTGACCGACCGCATGGACCACTTTCCCAACGAGCTGTCGGGTGGACAGCAGCAACGCGTGGCGATCGCGCGGGCGCTGGTGACCGACCCCACCCTGATCGTGGCCGACGAGCCCACGGGCGATCTGGACCGCGCCACCGGCGAGGAGGTGCTGCGCCTGATGGACGAGCTGCACCGCGACCTGGGCAAGACCATCGTCATGGTCACGCACGACCCCAAGGCCGCTGCGCGGGCGGGGCGCCTTGTTCACCTGGAAAAGGGCGAGCTGGTGGACGACGTCGGCAATGATGCCGATGCTGGCAAAACCGGCCAGGCGGTGGCCCACAGCTGACGCCACCCTTCAGGCGGTTCACCGCCAGCCCGGCGGCGGCGTGCGTGCGAGCACCCACACCGACACGCCCAGCGCCCCCGCCTCGCGCAACACGAAGCTGGCCTCGTCCAGGGTGGCGCCGGTGGTCAGCACGTCATCGACCAGGGCCACGTGTCGGCCGGCCACGGCCCGCGCGCCGAGGGTTGTCAGAGCAAAAGCCCCCTGGATGGCACGCCGTCGCTCGGCGAGGTCGAGGTCTTTCAACCGTTGGTGTTGCGTCACGCGCACCAGCACATCGGGCTGCGCGGGCAGGCGCAATGCGCGTGCCGTGTGCCTGGCCAGCACCCAGGCCTGGTTGTAGCCGCGCTCCCGCAGGCGCTCGGCCGACACGGGCACGGGCAGCACCAGGTCCACTGGGTGGGGACGTTGGCGCACGGCCTGGGCCAGCATGGCCGACAAAGGGGCGCCCAAGGTGGGCCATTGGCCGAACTTGAACTGCGTGATCAGGTGGCGCCAGGGCGAGACGTAGTCCAGCGCCACGACCGCGCGGTCGAATTCGGGTGAGGGGTCTTCGCAGTGCGGACAACGCCGATCGGCGCGCGCAGGTGCTTGCGGCGATGCGCAGCGCAGGCAGCGGGGCACGCTGGGCCGCCATCGTTGCAGGCAGGGGTCGCACAAAGGCTGTGTCTGCCAGCGGCGGCACAGCAGGCAAGGGCCGGGAGGATGAAAGCCAAGGCGAAACACGGGACGGCAACACCTGCGCGACCGGCCCGAACTGCGAGACACCCATGGGCAAGATGGCCTTGGCATCCCTGCGGACAGGTCGCCTCAATATACTGAGCGCCCAGGCGTCTGCCCATCACCCTTTGGAGGGCATTGCGCGCCTTTGCGTCCTCTGCTGTGCCCATGTCCGATCACCCCACGCCCGAGCCTTCCGAGGCTGTTCCCCTCGTTGCCCAACCGCTGCAGGCCCTTGCCTCGGCCTCCGCGCCGCCTTGCGCGCCCAGCGCCGTGGCCCTGCGGCGGCAGCTGCGCCGCCTCTCGCAATTGCCCGAGGCGCCCTGGTTGCACCAAGAGGTGGCCCGCCGCCTGGCCGAGAAGCTGGGGCCCATCCGCTTGACGCCGCGAGACTGGATCGACTGGTCTGCCTGGCTGGGCGCGGGTGCGGCGCAGGTGCAGGCTCGCTACCCCGAGGCGCAGCGCTGGGTTGTTGAGCCGCATCCCGCCCTGGCGGCGCGCAGTTTGCAGGCCGAAGCCGAGGTGGCGCCGCGCGGCTGGCGCACGCTGTGGCGCAAGCCCGACCCGAGCGAGTGGGTCCACACCGAGCCGGTCTCGGAGCAAGCACCTTGGCGTGTGCCGGGCGCGCAGGGTGCGTCGGGCGTTCAGATGCTGTGGGCCAACATGGCGCTGCACGGCGCCAGCGACCTGCCGGGCCTGCTTGCGTCCTGGCATCGCCACCTGGCGGTCGAGGGTTTCCTGATGTGCTCTGGCCTTGGGCCCGACACCGCGCGTGAACTTCGCGCCGTTCACCGCAGCATGGGCTGGGATCTGCCCACCATCGACTTCATCGACATGCATGACCTGGGCGATGAGCTGGTGCGTGCGGGCTTCGCCGACCCCGTCATGGACATGGAGCGCCTGACCCTGACCTGGGCCAGCCCGCAGGCCATGCTCGACGAGTTGCGCACCTGGGGGGGCAATGTGGCCCATGGCCGTTTCGCCGGCCTGCGCACGCGCGCATGGCGGGACCGCCTGCTGAGCGCCATCGACCAGCACATGCGCCAGCCCGACGGGCGCATCGCCCTGACGGTGGAGCTGGTCTATGGCCATGCGCTCAAGCCCATGCCGCGCGCCAAGCTCGCACCCGAGACCCGGGTGACCCTGGCCGACATGCGGCAGATGGTGCGCAAGAAGGGTCAGCCCTGAGTCATTGAGGCGACAGTTGCGCGCCCCGCTCGAATTCGCTCTCAAACCGCGGGTTATTCATAGCACGCCCTCGTCCATTGCGCCTTGAGGCAGGGCAAGTCGCTGGCTAGAATGGATTGAACCCAAACAGGCCACCGCCGAATCTGGGGACTCATGCCGGAGAGATCCTCCGTTTGTGAACGTAGCGAGCCTGGAGGCTGGCGCGATGAACGCCACAGTGTCCCCTGTCCGTCTGATGTCCCCTTCTGCCATGCGCTTCGGTGTGTGGCACACCCTCACCGCAAGGCGGGCTGGTGCGGTGTCTGTGGCGCAGTTTCCCCAAGGTCAAGCAGATGACTGGCAGGTCGAGTGGCATCTGACCCGGCCACTGCCCGTGCCGCTGTCGGTGCTGTCGCGCTGGTGGTGGATGGCGTCTGTGCTGGGGTTGATGGCGACGCTGATGTCTCTGCCTTCATCGTCGTGGTCCGCGTCAGGGCACGCACTTCAGCTGGTGGGTGCCTTGGCAGCATCCAGCTTGATCACACGCTGGATGTTGCGTGTCTACGGGCACCACGCCGAAGACCACGACCACATCGCCATGCGCGCCGACCGCGTGCATGTGGCTTGCCGTCGCGGCGGCCGGATGCAGTCGCTGGACTGCCACCCACGCTGGCTGCGCGTCGAGCCGGTGCAGCACGACCGCTCCCTGCTCCGTGTCTCTGGCGAGGGAGGCAGTGTGGTGGTCGGTGAGTTCGTGCCCAGCGATGGCCGCAAGCAACTTGCCAACGAGCTGCGCTGGGCTTTGCGCCACCTGGACGATTGATGGCGAGCACGCTGCTTGAGGCTTCCACCGTGCTGGCCACACCCTGTATTGACGACCACGTTCAACCCACGAAGAGCAACGAGATGATCCATGTGCCTGGGAATCGAGTGAGCCCGGCGGAGCCCCTGGCTCTGCGCGTGTGCAAGGGCCTGACGGCCGCGGCCCTGTTGGGTGCGGCCAGTGGCACATGGGCGGTCGGTGACCTGCCGGGCGGGCCGGCCGTTCGCCAGCTGGACCTCCACCCCGCCGTGACCCGCATCGCTTCGGCGCAGCAGGACCTCCACCACATGATGATGTACATCTGCATCGTCATCTTCGTGGCGGTGTTCGGTGTGATGTTCTATTCCATCTTCGCGCACCGCAAGTCCAAAGGCCACAAGGCGGCTGATTTCCACGAATCCACCACGGTGGAAATCGTCTGGACCATCGTGCCCTTCCTCATCGTCATCGGCATGGCCTTGCCTGCCACCAAGGTGGTCGTGGCCCAGAAGGACACCACCAACGCCGACCTGACCATCAAGGCCACCGGCATGCAGTGGAAGTGGGGTTACGAGTACATCAAGGGCGATGGCGAGGGCATCCAGTTCATCTCCACGCTCGATGCCAGCCAGCGCGCCTTGTCCGACGCCGGCACGCCGCAGGGCGACAACTACCTGCTGAAGGTGGACAACGCCTTGGTCGTGCCAGTGGACAAGAAGGTCCGCATCATCACCACGGCCAACGACGTCATCCACTCCTTCATGGTGCCGGCTTTCGGCATCAAGCAGGACGCCATCCCCGGCTTCGTGCGCGACACCTGGTTCCGTGCCGAAAAAATCGGCGACTACTACGGCCAGTGCGTGGAGCTGTGCGGCAAGGAGCACGCCTACATGCCCATCCACGTCAAGGTGCTGAGCGCCGAGGACTACGCCAAGTGGGTGGACGACAAGCACAAGCAGATGCAGGCCCTGGCCGACGACCCGAACAAGGTCTGGACGCAAGACGAGCTGATTGCGCGTGGCGAGAAGGTCTACACCGCCAACTGCGCCGCTTGTCACCAACCCAACGGCAAGGGCGGCGGCGCCATCAAGCCGCTGGACGGCTCGGCCAAGGTGCTGAGCGACGATGCCAACGTGCAGATCAACGTCTTGCTCCATGGCCAGAACAACATCATGCCGGCGTGGAAGCAGCTCTCTGACACCGAGATCGCCGCCGTGATCACCTACACCAAGAACCACTGGTCGAACAAGACCGGCCAGACCGTGCAGCCTGCCGAGGTGCTGGCGGCCCGCAAGTGAGTGCGGCCCTGCGGCCCACGCCCTTGCTGAAACGACCCGAGATCCGATTCGCTGAAAGGACGCTCCATGAGCGCAGTGCTTGACCACGGTGGCCACGGCCACGACCACGACGATCACCACGGCCACCCACACGGCTGGCGACGCTGGGTCTACGCCACGAACCACAAGGACATCGGCACGCTGTACCTGCTGTTCGCGCTGACCATGCTGATGGTCGGCGGGGTGCTGGCGCTGATGATCCGCGCCGAGCTCTTCCAGCCTGGGCTGCAGTTGGTCAACCCCGAGCTGTTCAACCAGCTCACGACCATGCACGGCATCATCATGGTGTTCGGCGCCATCATGCCGGCCTTCGTGGGCGTGGCCAACTGGATGCTGCCACTGCAGATCGGCGCCTCCGACATGGCCTTCGCGCGCATGAACAACTTCAGCTTCTGGCTGATGATCCCGGCCGCGTTGATGCTGGTGGGCTCGTTCTTCATGCCCGGTGGCGCCCCCGCTGCAGGCTGGACGCTGTACGCGCCGCTGACCCTGCAGATGGGGCCGTCGATGGACGCCGGCATCTTCGCGATGCACATCTTGGGCGCCTCGTCGATCATGGGCTCGATCAACATCATCGTGACCATCCTGAACATGCGCGCACCGGGCATGACGCTCATGAAGATGCCCATGTTCGCCTGGACCTGGTTGATCACGGCTTACCTGCTGATCGCGGTGATGCCTGTGCTGGCCGGTGCCATCACGATGACGCTGACCGACCGCCATTTCGGCACCAGCTTCTTCAACCCTGCCGGCGGCGGTGACCCGGTGATGTACCAGCACATCTTCTGGTTCTTCGGCCACCCCGAGGTGTACATCATGATCTTGCCGGCGTTCGGCATCGTCAGCCAGATCGTGCCGGCCTTTGCCCGCAAGAAGCTCTTCGGTTATGCCTCGATGGTCTATGCCACAGCGTCCATCGCCATCCTGAGCTTCATCGTGTGGGCTCACCACATGTTCGCCACGGGCATGCCGGTGACTGGCCAGCTCTTCTTCATGTACGCCACCATGCTGATCTCCGTGCCCACGGGTGTGAAGGTCTTCAACTGGGTCGCGACCATGTGGAAAGGCTCCATGACGTTCGAGAGTCCCATGTTGTGGGCCGTGGGCTTCATCTTCGTGTTCACCATGGGCGGCTTCACGGGCCTGATCCTGTCGGTGGCACCCATCGACATCCAGTTGCAAGACACCTACTACGTGGTGGCCCACTTCCACTACGTGCTGGTGGCCGGCTCGTTGTTCGCCTTGTTCGCCGCCTTCTATTACTGGGCGCCGAAATGGACGGGCGTGATGGTGCCCGAGTGGAAGGGCAAGCTGCACTTCTGGTGGTCGCTGATCGCCTTCAACGTGACCTTCTTCCCCATGCACTTCCTCGGCCTGGCGGGCATGCCGCGTCGTTACGCCGACTACCCCATGCAGTTCGCCGACTTCAACGCGCTCGCGTCGGTCGGGGCGTTCTTCTTCGGCTTCGCACAGGTGTATTTCATCTTCGTGGTGCTGATCCCGGCCATGCGCGGCAAGGGCGAGCCGGCACCGGCCAAGCCCTGGGATGGCGCCGAGGGCTTGGAGTGGGAAGTGCCGTCGCCCGCTCCGTTCCACACCTTTGAGACCCCCCCGAAGCTGGACGCCACCGCGACCCGCGTGATCGGTTGAGCGGCATGCCACAAGGAATGAACGCCATGAACGACCTGCAGTCCGGCCCGGTGGACCCGGTGGACCGCCGCCGCAACCTGCGACTGGCCCTTGTGCTGGCCTCGGTGGCGGCCACCTTCTTCATCGGCTTTGTCGTGAAGATGGTTTTGCTGGGCAAGGGTTGAAGTCAGAGATGGCATCGGTGTCCAACCTTCCCGCAGCGCTGCTGCGACTGCGCCAGGCCAACCTGAACATGGTCGGCAAGCTGACCGTGGTCACGGCCGTGATGTTCGGCTTCGGTTACGCGATGGTGCCGATGTACAAGCACATCTGCGAGGCGCTGGGCATCAATGTGCTGTCCCTCACGGAGCAGCAGGTGCCGGGCGCCGCTGGCCGTGCGCGCAACACGCAGGTGGACCTGAGCCGCACCATCACAGTGGAGTTCGATGCCAACGCGCGTGGCCCTTGGGACTTCAAGCCCGAGATGCGCACCGTGCGTGTGCATCCTGGCGAGGTCACCACCGTGGTCTATGAGTTCCACAACCGCCAGTCGCGCACGATGGCGGCCCAGGCGATTCCCAGCTACGCGCCCAAGCAGGCCACGGCGCATTTCAACAAGCTGGAGTGTTTCTGTTTCACCGAGCACACGCTCGCACCGGGCGAGACCAAGCGCTGGCCCGTGGTGTTCGTGATCGACCCCAAGCTGCCCAAGGATGTGCAGACCATCACCTTGTCCTACACCTTCTTCGAGGTGGGTGGCAAGGTGCCGGCGGCGCCGGGCGGCTCGGTGTGAGCGAGGTGAAATCGAGGGTGAAGGTGCAAGGGCCATGAGCAAGGATTTGAAGCAGGCGGCGCAGCGCAAGGGCTCCTTCCTGCAGACGCTCAAGGCGGTTGCCTGGTCTTTTTTCGGGGTGCGCAAGGCCTCGGGGTATGAAGAGGATGTGGCCAAGATCAACCCGGTCCACGTGATCATCGCCGGCGTGCTTGCCGGTCTGGTGTTCGTGCTGGGACTGATCTGGCTGGTGAATTGGATCGTGGGCAGCGGCGCGGCCGCGTCCGCCGTCTGAGCCATGTGTGAATCAGGTATGAGACAGCTCTGAGGAGATCAAGATGTCGTCAGCGGTGAGCAAGGGCCACGCGCCCTACTACTACGTGCCAGGACCGTCCCGCCATCCCGCGATGGCGGCGGTGGGCCTGTTTTTCGTGATCCTCGGGGCCGGTCAGTGGGTCAATGGCGTCTCATGGGCACCGTTCGCTTTCGCCTTCGGCCTGGTCTGGTGGCTGGTGGTGCTCAAGCAGTGGTTCTCGCAGGCCATCGGCGAGAGCGAGGGGGGCATGTACGGTGAGCGCATCGACCTGTCCTTTCGCTGGAGCATGGCCTGGTTCATCTTCTCCGAGGTGATGTTCTTCGCGTCGTTCTTCGGCGCCCTGTACTGGGCACGCTTGCACGTCATGCCCAACCTGGGCAGCCTCGACAACGCCCTGCTGTGGCCTGACTTCAAAGCCATCTGGCCCACCGAATTGGCGGGCGCCACGGGCTCTCCGGCAGGCACGGTCGAGCCGTTCCGAACCATGGGCCCTTGGCCTTTGCCCACGATCAACACCTTGTTGCTGCTGACTTCGGGGGTGACGCTCACCGTGGCCCACCATGCGCTGTTGCAGAACATGCGCGGCAAGTGCATCACCTTCATGTGGATCACCGTGCTGCTGGGCATCGCCTTCCTGGGCTGCCAGGCTTACGAGTACTACGAGGCTTACCACCACCTGAACCTGAAGCTGTCATCGGGCATTTACGGCTCGACCTTCTTCATGCTGACGGGCTTCCACGGCATGCACGTGTTCGTGGGCATGCTGATGCTGCTGTTCATCACGCTGCGCCTGCAGAAGGGCCACTTCACGGCCGACAACCACTTCGGCTTCGAAGGTGCGGCCTGGTACTGGCACTTCGTGGACGTGGTCTGGCTCGGTCTGTACGTGGTGGTGTACTGGACCTGAGCGACCCAAGGCAGAGGGCGCTGCAGCTTGCAGCGTCTTTTCTCTGTGTGGCTTCAGCGGGCCAGCGGGATGCCAGTGGGCTGGATCCAGCCCATCTGGTATGAGATCAGGATGAAAGCGAACAGCGCGATCGACAGCGCCACCCGCAGGGCAAGTGCGCGTGCCATGCGTTTGCCTTTGGGATGGCCTGGCGCGCCTGGTTCGCCGTGGCGCCCACCCTGCAACATGGCCCGACCGGCCATGGCCAATGCCCCGACGATGGCCAGCAGGCCCAGCAAGAAAACGAATTTCATGCCGGTGATTATGGTCTTCTGACCTGGTGGGAACCATGCGATGAACCCGGTGTGTACACGGTGGGTGGCGGTTTTGGCGGGTGTGCTCACCTGTCTGGCCACGGCGGGTTTGGGGCGCTGGCAATTGCAGCGCGCCGACGAAAAGCTGTCAGCAGCCACGCTGATGCAACGACGTGCGGCCGAGCCCGCCTGGACGTCTGCCGATTGGCCCTGCGCCTCGGTCGCCGGTCAAGCTTCAGCGGATTTGCCCATCGACCGGACAGCGCGCCTGCGTGGGCGCTGGCTGGGCCACCGCACCGTCTTCCTTGACAACCGCCCGATGGACGGCAGCTCCGGCTTCATCGTGCTCACCCCCTTGCGCCTGAGCCAGGGCCCGTGCCAGGGGCAGGTGTTGCTGGTGCAGCGTGGCTGGGTGCCGCGCGATGTGCGCGACCGCCAGCGTTTGCCTGAATGGCAGGACGCCGATACCGAGGTCTCGGTGCCTGGGCGTGTGGCCCCACAGCCATCCCGCACCTATGCCATCGGCGATGAGGCACCGCCCGATGCCGGCCAGCACCGCGTCATCCGCCAAAACGCCGATGCGGCCTTCTGGCAGGCCTGGTTGGGGCAAGCCCCGCTTGCAGGCGCCTTGCTCCAGACCGACGATGAACAGCCGACGGGGGTGGCTTTGCTGCGCCACTGGACAGCGCCCGACGCGGGTGTTGGCAAGCACCAGGCCTACGCCGCACAGTGGTTTGCGCTCTCTGCCATCGCCGCGGGCCTCACACTGTGGTTCCAGTTCTTGCGGCCCCGTGCCCGTGCCTTGGCACATCCCGACCCCTCGCGCCCATGAGTTCCGCCTTGTCATCTCACCTGCCATCCAAGCCTTCCGCCAACGAACCGCTGGTCCAGCTCAGCGTGCACAGCCTGCCGCCGGCCGACAAGGCCAGACAGTCGCTCGACCAGCGCACCCGCATGGGCCGCATCAAGATGTTGGCGGTCTGGGCGGTGTGTGCCGCACCCGTGGTGGCCTCGTATTTCACGTACTACGTGCTGCGCCCGCAAGGTCGCACCAACTATGGCGAGCTCATCCAGCCGGCGCGGCCTGTGCCCACCGACGACAAGCTGGTCCTGACCGACCTGCAAGGCCAGCGTGTGCAGCCCCATGCGCTCAAAGGGCAATGGCTGCTGGTGTCGGTGGCGGGGGGCGCGTGTGATGCCGCCTGTGAGCAGCACCTCTACCAGCAGCGACAGCTGCGCGAGATCCTGGGCAAGGACAAGGACCGCATCGACCGCGTCTGGCTGGTCACGGACCAGGCGCCGGTGCGTCCGTCGCTCTTGCCCGCCATGCAACAGGCCTGGACCCTGCGTGCCGACCCTGCCGCCGTGGCCCGCTGGTTGCAGCCGGAGCCCGGGCAGCCGCTGTCGGCCCATTTTTACCTGGTGGACCCCCGCGGCGACTGGATGATGCGCTTCCCTGCCCAGGCCGACCCGGTGCGCATCAAGAAAGACCTGCTGCGCCTGATGAAGGCCAACGAGTCTTGGGACAAGGCCGGTCGCTGAGCCATGCTGGACCTGATCAACCTCAACCCCGCCGTGGAAGTGGCGCTGCTGGGGGCCGCCCTGGCCGTGTTGCCTGCGGCCTGGGTGCTGCGGCGTGGTCGCCAGCAGGGCTTGCAAGGCTGGCCGGCGTGGCAGCGTGTGTTGACGGTGGCCACGCTCTTCCTGACCCTGGACCTCGTGGTGTTCGGGGCCTTCACCCGCCTGACCGACTCGGGCCTGGGTTGCCCCGACTGGCCCGGTTGCTACGGTGAGCTCAGCCCGTTCCAGGCGCACGGCGACATCGGCGCGGCCCAGGCGGCCTTGCCGGGCGGGCCGGTCACGCACGGCAAGGCCTGGATCGAGATGCTGCACCGCTACCTGGCCACGGCGGTGGGTGCGCTCATCACGGGCCTGATGGTGCTTGCCTGGCGCATGCGGCACGCCGGCGGCTTGTCGCCCTGGTGGGCCACGGCCACCTTCGTGTGGGTTTGTGCCCAAGGGGCGTTCGGTGCCTTGACCGTCACGCTCAAGCTGCAGCCCATCATCGTGACCGGGCACTTGCTGGGCGCGGTGCTGGGCGTCGCCATGCTCACCGCCCAGGTGCGCGTGTTGTCGCCGCGACTGCAGGCGCCAGGTGTTGCGGCTGATACGCTGGATGCGGCCTGGGCAGGCGCCGGCTTGCGGCGTGCCGGCCTGGCCGTGTTGCTGCTGCTCGTGGTGCAGATCGCATCGGGCGCCTGGGTCAGCGCGAACTACGCCGTGCTGGCCTGCAGCGAGTTCCCGACCTGCCAGGGCCAGTGGTGGCCTGACACCGACTTCCGCGCGGGCTTCCACCTGCTGCGCCCGTTGGGCGGCAGCAGCGAGGCCGGCTACCTGACCTTGGCGGGGCTGACGGCCATCCACCTGGCGCACCGTTGCCTGGCGCTGGTCGTGGCGCTGGCCTTGGCCATCCATGCCTGGCGCCTGGGCCGTTGGCAGGTGAGCGGCGCACGGCCCTGGCGGCGTGAGGCCCAGGTGCTGGCCGGCCTGCTGGTCTGGCAGTTGGCCTCCGGCCTGAGCAACGTGGTGCTGGGCTGGCCTTTGGTGGCCGCTTTGGCGCACACACTGGGTGCGGCCATGCTGGTGGCGTGGCTGGTGCGCCTGTGGGTGCTGCCGCGCGGCGCGGTCGGGCAGCCAAACCACCAGGGGCATGCCAAGCCCGCGCGACATCAGGGACATCACCCTGGAGATGCGCATCCGGCTGCGTCATAGTCGAGCCAGCTCACCGGGCCCTGAACATGTCTGACACCCTCGCGTCCTCAACAGTTTCCCCGTCTTCCCTGTCTGCCAACTCATCGGCCTCCGCCTCGGCGGTGCGGCCCTTGGCCGTCTGGCGCCAGTACCACGTGCTGACCAAGCCCCGCGTGGTGCAGCTGATCGTGTTCTGCGCCGTCATCGGCATGCTGCTGGCCGTGCCAGGTGTGCCGTCGGCGGCTGAGGCGCTCAAGGCCCTGGCGGCCTGCATCGGCATCTGGCTGGTGGCGGGTTCGGCCGCGGCCTTCAACTGCCTCATCGAGCAGGGCATCGACGCCCGCATGAAGCGCACCGCCTGGCGACCCACGGCCCGGGGCGAGCTCAGCCGCAAGCACACCCTGTTGTTCAGTGCCGTGCTGTGTGGCACAGGCATGGCCATCCTCGGCCTGTGGGTCAACCTGCTGACCATGTGGCTGACCCTGGCCACCTTCGTCGGCTACGCCATCGTGTACACCGTGGTGCTCAAGCCTTTGACGCCGCAAAACATCGTCATCGGTGGGGCCTCGGGTGCGATGCCGCCGGTGCTGGGCTGGGCCGCCATGCGCGGGGCCGTCGAACCCGAGGCGTTGATGCTGTGCCTCATCATCTTCCTGTGGACGCCGCCGCATTTCTGGGCGCTGGCGCTGTACCGCGTCGAAGACTACGCCCGCGCCGGCCTGCCCATGCTGCCCGTGACGCACGGCAATGCCTTCACGCGCCTGCACGTGCTGCTCTACACCGTCATCCTGCTGGCGGGCAGCCTGCTGCCCTTCATCTACGGCATGAGCGGCTGGATCTACCTGGCCTCGGCCGTGGTGCTGGGTCTGATGTTCGTGGGATACGCCTTTGCGCTGTGGCGGCGTTACAGTGACGAACTGGCCCGCAAGACCTTCCGCTTCTCCATCGTGCACCTCATGCTGATGTTCGCGGCCTTGCTGGTCGACCATTACTGGACGATCTGACCTCGGCGCCTGGGCGCCACCCCGAACATGAGCAAGCTCGACATGGGCCGACGCACGGTGTTGCGCTCGGCAGGCGGCCTGGCCGGTGCCGCTGTGGCCCTGCCTTTGACGCTTGGCACTCTGGCCGGTTGCGACAAGCTGCGCCCGGGCGGCGTGCCTGCGCCCACGGCGGCCAAGTTCAACGCCGTGGACATCACCGGCGCGGACTACGCCCGGCGCTTTCAGCTCAAGGACTTCGACGGCAAGCCGCGTGCCCTGACCGACTTCCAAGGCAAGGTGGTGTTCGTGTTCTTCGGCTTCACGCAGTGCCCGGACGTGTGCCCCACGACCATGGCCGAGCTGGCCGAGGTGCGCCGCCGACTGGGGGCCGATGGCGATCGCGTGCAGGGCGTGTTCGTGTCGGTGGACCCGGAGCGCGACACGCCGGTGCTGCTCAAGGCCTACCTCACGGGCATGGACCCCAGCTTCATCGGCCTGACCGGTTCGCTGGCCGAGATCGAATCCACCGCACACGAGTTCAAGGTTTTCTACCAGAAGGTGCCGACCTCGGGTGGGGGCTACACCATGGACCACACGGCCGGCGCCTACGTGTTCGACCCGGCCGGTCAGGTGCGCCTGTTCGTGCGCTACGGTCTGGGCGTGGACGCCCTCACGGCCGACCTCAAGCAGCTGCTGAGCGCGGCTGGCTGAACCTCCGCAGCCTGCGCGCTCAGGTCACCGGTATCACATCGCTTCGAGCGTGAAGCTCTGGCGGCCCGTCCAGTCTTCGCCCGGCGCCAGCGTGATCGGCTCCAGGATGCGGCCACCCTCGACGCACAGCATGTGGCGCCAGCCGTCGGCAGGCATGTCGGCCAGCTTGGCGCACGACTCCGGACCGGGGTTCCACAGCACCGTGTCGGGCATGTCCTGGGCGTCGATGCGCAGGCGGCGCGGGCCGTCGCGCAACAGCAGGTCGCCGCGCACATTGGCGTAGATGCGGTCGATCTCGCCGTGGAAGCGCTTTTCGGGGTGGTCTTCCAGGGTCTCGCCGCCCAGCAGGCGGTCGATGAAGCGGTGGCCTTCGAGGCCCTGCAGCCGGACGTGGGGCAGTTCCGACACGGCCAGGTAGGTGTGCAAGGCCGCGGCGAAAGGCCAGGGCGTGTCGCCGGTGTTTTCGGCGTACAGCTCCAGGTCCAGGCGGTTGGCCTCGACCGAGATCGTCAGCTCCAGGCGGAAACCGTGCGGCCACAGCGCGCGTGTTTCCTCGCTGTCGCTCAGGGCCAGAGTGAGCTGCGCGTGGTTGCGGCCGATGCGGCTGGTGTCGTGCGCCCAGGTGCGCGTGCGCGCCAGGCCGTGGCGGGGCAGGGAGGTGTCCGGGCCGCGCAGCTCGAACTGCGGGAAGATGACGGGCACACCGCCCCGCACGGCCATGCCGGGTGCGGCCACGGCTGCGGGTGAGAGGTAGAGCTGTTCTTCGGCGCCCGCGGGCACCCACGACACCACGTGGCCGCCATGCAGCAAGACGGTGGCTTGGGCGCCGTCCGGGGCGCGCACGACGATGGCGGGTTGGCCCAGGACTTCTGTCTGGGAAAAAGCAAGTTCGTTCATGCCGAGAGTATCCATCCTTCGACCGGGTCCATGCCCGCCGGCAGGCCCCAGCGGATGTCGCCTTGTTCACGCTGGCGTTGCGCCCAGGCGGCTTGCATCAGGCAGAGCACGGCGTCGAGGCGGTCGCCCTTGGGGTCGGCCAGCAGTTGGTCGCGCTGGGCCGCACTGAGTTGCAGGCGCAGCCCTTGCGCGCCGGCCAGCCTTTGGCTGCGGCCTTGCTCCAGCGCGTTGAGCAGGTCCATGCGGGCGATCAGGCGGGCCTGTTGCGCGCTCACTTCCGCCGGCGTGCTGGCTTTGGCGTCGCTCTTGTAGCTGCGCCGGCCCAGCAGCTCGAAGGCCAGCAGGCCCGGGTAGGCCTCCAGGGCGATGGCGTCGGCGCGTCCGGCACGCAGGCCGGGCAGGGTGAAGTCGGCATCGACCAGGCGGCGCAGGCCCTCGAAATACATCTTGCCCACGGGCACATAGCGCGTCTGCAGCGGGCTGGTGCTGGACACCCCGGGCATGGCCTGGTCGGTGACACGGTGCAGCAGCTTCGAGCCGGCTTGGGTGGCGGCGCGGTCGGCCTGCCAGGTGTCCCCCCAGCCATCGATGAGGCGCTGGAAACCGGCGCGGTCCACGCAGTGCCGATGCAGCGCGCGCAACAGTCGCTCGGCTTCGAGCGGCGCCCCGGCCGCGTCACAGGCCGGGCCTTTGAGGTCAGCGGGCAAGCTGCCCGGGCCGTGCTGCTGCAGGGCTTGCACGAAGGGACGAGGCAGGCCGAAAGGGAAGTCGCAGGCAGCGATGAGGCCACCGGTGGCGCTGGTGGGGTTGGCGCCAGGCGACAGCACGGCCTCCAGTGCCGCCAGGGTGGGCAACTCGTCCACGCGGTCCAGGCGCACCACGCCGCCGGCGCGCCGGCCCCAGGCCAGGGTGAGCGGCTTGCGGGCGCTGGGCGCGCAGCTGAAATCCAGGCCCAGCAGCGTGGCGGGCAAGGCGGACGGGGCGGTGGCCGAGGGCGCGCTCAGCAAGGCCGGCTGAGGATGGACGCCGTGGCGATCAGCTCTTCCAGCAAGGCCATCGACACCTGGCCCGACACGGCGTAGGGGTCCAGCACCGGCCGCTCGGAGTACTTCAGCAGGATCGACGGGTTCACGCGGCTCAGGTTGACCTGGCCCATGGTCCATCCAGCAAAGCGCCGCTCGGTGATCTCTTCGTAATGCAGCACGATGACGTCGCGGTGGCGCGGGTCGCGGGCGATGCGGTTGTAGAGCGCACCCACGGCGTCGCGCCCGCCTTCGAGCACCTGCATGAAGATGTCGCCGCTGTGGCACAGCAGCCCGGTGATGCCGCTCGCCGGGTTGCCCTTGCGCGAGCTGGCGAGGATGTCCTCGATGACCTCGGGTGAGAGCGACTCGACGGCGCGGCTGGCGTACAGCAATCGGACCAGCATGGTTCAGGCCTTTCGGTTGGCAACCAGCGAGAGGAACTCGCGGCGCAGGTCGGGGTTCTTCAGGAAGGAGCCGCGCATGACGCTGTTGATCATCTTGGAGTCCATGTCCTTGACGCCACGCCAGTGCATGCAGAAGTGGTCGGCCTCCATCACGACGGCCAGGCCATCGGGGCTCATGCGCGATTGCAGCAGGTCGGCCACCTGCGTGACGGCCTCTTCCTGGATCTGCGGACGGCTCATGATCCAGTCGATCAGGCGGGCGTACTTCGACAGCCCGATCAGGTTGGAGTGCTCGTTGGGCATCACGCCGATCCACACCCGGCCGATGATGGGGCACAGGTGGTGCGAGCAGGCGCTGCGCACGGTGATGGGCCCGACGATCATCAGCTCGTTGAGGCGCTCGGCGTTGGGGAACTCGGTGACCGCAGGCGGCGCGTGGTAGCGGCCCTTGAAGATTTCCTGCAGGTACATCTTGGCCACGCGGCGGGCCGTGTCTTGCGTGTTGTGGTCGCTCTGGGTGTCTATGACCAGGCTCTCGAGCACGCCGCCGAGCTTGCCTTGCACCTCGTCGAGCAGCTTTTCCAATTCACCCGGTTCGATGAATTCGGCGATGTTGTCGTTGGCGTGGAAGCGCTTCTGAGCGGCTTGGATGCGTTCGCGGATGCGCACCGACACCGGCACGCCCTCGTCGCCTGTGCCTTCGGGGGCGTTGGAGGCGCTGTCGATGGCGCGGAGCTTGGACGTGGTCATGGAAGATCCCGACTGAAGCAGCGAGGCTGCGGGAGCGCGCATCGTAGCGGCTGTGCACGCATTGTGCACACGCCGGGCGGCTTGCCCTTGCGGGTGGGCCGACGGATTGGCGTCAAGCGTGTGACAAAGGTTTGTCAAGTGCCTGGCGAGCGCGGCGGGCGTGCGGCTCGCCGCTCAGGGGCTGTCGCCGTGGCACTGCGCTGCCGTGGGGTGCTGCACACAGGCCCGGGCTTTGCACACCGCAGCGTCGGCGCCTTGCAAGGCGGCACAGGCTTGCAAGGCTTCTGCCGATGAGGGCGGTGCACGCCGAGCGCTGGCGTGTTTCATCATGGCCTCCAGCAGGGCGACGTCTTCGTTGGCGCGCGTGCGGGCGCCGGCCTCTCTGGCTGCGGCTGGACGGGGTGCGGGCGGCGTTGCGGTGCTGGCGGGGGCGTTCAGCCGCGCGGCATCGGCGGCGGCGCGGGCGACCAGGGCCGCGTGTGCTGGTTGGGCTGGCGGGGCAGGGTGGTCAGCTGGTGCCGACGCGGGCGATGCGTCTGCGGTCACCGCGGGGGGCTGGGCGGTGGCCACGGTCGGTGAGATCGCGGATGTCGCTGAGATGGGCGCGACCACCATCGGCGTCACGACCTCGATGCGGGCGCTGGCCATGGACGCCACGTCCTGGAAACTGGCGGCAGACGAGGCCTCGGCCGATGCGGGCGCTGTGTGGGGCGCGGCGATGTCAGCACCTGCGGCGGTGGGGGGCAGGGCGTTGAGGTCGGCGGCGACCGTCGCGGCCCGGGCCCGTGCCGACATCGCATGCGGCTGGCGCACCACTTGCACGAAGCTGTAGAGCACAGCGACCGCGCCCAGGGCCATCGCGCCGAACAAAGCCCGGCTCCACCATGGCGAAGCCCAGAGCGTCGCTCCTGAGCCCGCTCGCCCCCGTGCCGATGCCTGTCTGCGACCGGCCTGGCCGCCGCGCCGAGCAGTCAACGTGGACAACAGCCGCACGCGGTCTGACTCGATGTCATCGACATCGTCGTCTTCCATGCCCGCGAACAGGCTGGGGCGTTCCAGTCGGCCGGCATGGGCTTGCGGGCCTGTCTGGCGCGTGCGTGGCGTGTGGCGGGCGGTGAGGCCGCCGGCATCGTGGTCGTGGCTCACTGCCGATCCCCGGTGTCTTTTATGATGGTCGAACAAACCATTCTACGAACGCCGGCCTGTGCACAGGGGGCTGCGCGATCGGGATTGCAATCAATCGTTACAGGGTCATGCAAGCAGATTGGGCCATCTGGGGGGGCATGTCGGGCGCTTTGCTGCTGTCCGGCGTGTGCGTGGCTGCCTGGCTGTTTCCGGGGTGGTGGCAGGGCGTCTGGCGTGGCCGTGCGGTGCCGGGGCTTTCTGCGCCACGCTCGGCGGTTGCGCCAGGCCTGTCGCGCTGGCGGGTGCAAGGTTGGGCGCGGCGCGGTGCATGGTGGTGGGGCGGCCTGGTGCTGTTGTGGCTGCCCGCCGCCTTGGTGATGGCCTGGTCGCGGTGGCACCTGCAACGCCTGGACGGTTTCGACGATGCCACGGTGCCCGCCAACGTCCAAGTGGCACAGTTGCTGCTCGGTGAACACCTGGTGCCGCCGCCGCCCCTGCCACCGGACGCCTTCCTGGCCGTTGACATCGTGGCCGAGCAGCCTTTCATCGCCACGGCCGACCGCCGCTGGGACCAGATGGATGACGCCTTCGTGCAAGCGGTGTTGCAGGTGTTCCGTGTGATGAAGGCCCGCCACGGCTACGACATGGCCTTGCTCGAAGGCTGGCGCAGCCCGCAGCGCCAGGCCTTGTTGGCCGCACGCGGGGCCGCCGTCACCCAGGCTGGGCCTTGGCAGAGCTACCACCAGTGGGGCCTGGCGGCCGATTGCGCCTTCCTGCGGGATGGCCGCCTGGTCATCTCCGAGCGCGACCCGTGGGCGCGGCAGGGCTACGCCTTGTTCGGACAAGTGGCCGAGCAGATGGGCCTGACCTGGGGCGGGCGCTGGCAGATGGCGGACTTGGGGCACATCGAGTGGCGCAAGCCGGGCATGCAGGCGGCGATGCGCGCCCGTGCGGGCGCAGTCGCGGTCCCTTAACCCTCCTCGGGCTGCCCATCGCGGTTGACACAGCTGGTAACAGCGCACCCCCCTCCGTGGGGGACCCGGGCCGAGGCGCAGCCCTTAGACTCGCTCCGCCCCAGTGCCTGACCAGGTGCGTGGGCACAGCATTCAACCAAAACATCATTCAGGGAGCGCGGACCGATGGGGCGTCCGCTCGGTGGTTGGGGCCGCAAGGCCCGGCCGCGCGCAGCGTGTTCGACCATCGCGTCACATTCGCATGGCCACAGGCATGTCCAGAGCAGTCAAGGCAGGGATGCTGGGGCTGGTGATCGCCGCCACGGTGTGGGCCCTGACCCTGTGGCAATGGCGCCGCACGCCCGACGCGGTGTCCGGCCAGGCCATCTTCTGGCAGCTCCTGGTCTTGCCCCTGGTGCTCACCGCCGTGGCCTTGCTGGCCTGGGGTGCGGTGAAGCGGCTGCGCGCCCTGGCCGATCGCCCCTTGGACGCCGCGCCGAAGCCGGCTGCCACGCAGGGGCTGACCGCCGCGGGCGACGGCGGCGCGCCTGCCCACGTTCCGTCTGCCGATGCGCCCGAGCAGCCCGTGGCCACGGTCCTGGCCGAGGCCTTGAGCCTGTCTGCAGGCCACGGCGCCACCGAAGCATGGCATGTGCTCAAAGAGGCCGGTGTGCGGCCGGGCCTGGACCCGGAGCTGAGCGATGCCGATGGTTTGCCTGTCTTCAGCGCCCGCGTGGCCGACCTCGATCTGAAGGACTGGATGCTGGCCCATGGCGAGCTGAGCCAGGTGAGCGACACGCCTTTGCCCGAGCAGGTGCTGCGCACCCTGGCTTTGCTGGAAGCGCCACTCCATCAGTTGCTGGACGCGCTGGCGGCTTGGCGCCCCGAGCCTGGCGAGCGCGGCTGGGGCGGGAGCGCAGCCACCCATGCCCATGAGCCGGTGTCCAGCCTGCCTGCAGGCGCGCCCAGCCACCTGTCCGGCGTGGGCCGGCCGGATGGCCAGGCGGCGCACCAGGCCCGTGCCGAGCGGGCGCCCGCCCTGCAGGTGCGCCTGTGCCTGCCCGCGGCCTGGACCGCCGGCGACCGTGCCCGTGCCGTGGACTGGGTGCGCAGCCAGTGCGGTGCCTTGCTGGACTGGGCCGAAGCGCATGGTGCGCCTGCGCCCGAATGGCAAACGACGTGGCCGTCAGCGCAGTCCATGCCGCAAGCGCTTGCAGCGGCGGCCGATGCTGCGGAAACGAGTCCCGAGGGTGTCTGGACGGAGCTCGCCTCACTCTGGCCTGCATGGTCGGCCTCGCCGCGGCCACAGCTCTTGCTGCTGCTGGCCGCTGACTCCGCGGTGGACGAGGCCTGCGTGGCGCAGTGGCAGGCCCGCGGCGAACTGTTCACCGCCCACCACCAGCGCGGTCGGGTGCCCGGTGAGGCGGCCGTCGGCTTGCTCCTCGCCAACCGTGCGTGGGAGGCGTGGTGCCACATGCCGCCCGATGCCCTGCTGGCCGGCGGCCCGCCCGGCCCATCTGCCCGTGAAGACATCGCCGCGTGCCCGCGCATGTGGCGGCCGCAGGTGCTGCGCCGTGAGCGCTCTGCCGATGCCGTCGGACGCGTCGATGCCAGTGGCACACAGGCCCTGCTGCACGGTGTGGCCCAGCGCCTGGCGCCACACGCCGATGGCGACTGGACCCTGGTCAGCGATGGCGACCACCGCGCCAGCCGCACCGCCGAGGTGTTCGAAGCCCTGCTGGCCGTGCGCCCCCAGGCCGACCCGATGCTGAGCGTGGTGCGGGTGGGTGATGGCTGCGGCGACATGGGCCTGGCGCGCTCGTTGGTGAGCGTCGCCCTGGCCTCGGCAGGCTTGCGTCAAGGCGAGCCCACGGGCATGGCCCTGGCGCTGCTGGTGCAGGACGCGCTGCAACGCGTGGCCGTGCCGCTGACGCCGCCATCGGCGCAATGGCCCACGGCCGCACCTGCCGCCACCCCGACCTGATCACTCCACCCCTTTTGCCCACGGACGCTGTCATGCAAGGACTCTGGTTGTTTCTCCTCGATGCCCGCACGCTCGCTGTGCTGGGCGTGGCCGCGCTCGCCGCCTTGCTGTGGCTGGGCGCCGACGCGCTGCACGCAGGCTTGGTCTGGGCCGTGGGCGTCGCGGTGGTGCTGGCGCTGGCCTGGCTGGCCGTCTGGCTTTGGCGCAGGCGCCAGGCACGCCAGGCCGGGCAGGCCCTGGAGCAGGCCATCGAGGCCGATGCAGACCAGGCTGTGCGCCGTGCCGCGCGTGCGGGCCAGGACGACGAGGTGGCGGCCTTGCGCAGCCGCATGGCCGATGCCGTCAAGCGCATCAAGACCTCCAAGCTGGGCGAAACCTCGGGCTCGGCCGCGCTGTACGAGCTGCCCTGGTACGCCATCATCGGCAACCCGGCGGCGGGCAAGAGTTCGGCCATCGTTAAGTCGGGGCTGACCTTTCCCTTTGCCGAAAACACCGACCCCATCGTCCAGGGCATTGGCGGCACGCGGCATTGCGATTGGTACTTCACCACCGAGGGCATTCTGCTGGACACGGCTGGGCGCTACTCGGTGCACGAGGAGGATCACCGCGAGTGGTTGGGCTTCCTCAAGCTGCTGAAAACGCACCGCCCCAAGGCGCCGCTCAACGGCGTCATCATCGCCGTCAGCATCGCCGAGCTGCTCAACCAGAAGGCGGACTTCGCCATCGACCTGGCCCGCAAGCTGCGCCAGCGCGTGCAGGAGCTCACCGAGCAGCTCGAAGTGTTCGTGCCGGTGTACGTGGTGTTCACCAAGGCCGACCTGATCGCGGGCTTCGTCGATTTCTTCGAGGACCGCGACCGCGCCGAACGCGACCACGTCTGGGGCGCCACCTTGCCCTACGACGTGCAGTCACCCGCGGACGCCTCGGCCCTGTTCGACCAGCACATGGACATCCTCTGCCAGGGCCTGAAAGACGCCTCGGTGACGCGCATGTCCCTGCACCGAGGCGAGCAGCTGCCGCCTGGTGTGCTGACCTTCCCGTTGGAGTTCGCCGCGCTCAAGCCCACGCTGCGCACCTTCCTGCACACGCTGTTCGAAGAGAACCCCTACCAGTTCCGGCCCATCTTCCGCGGCTTCTATTTCACCAGCGCGGTGCAGGAGGGGCAGTCCACCAGCCGCGCCAGCCGCCGCGTGGCCGAGCAGTTCGGCCTGCAGCTGCAGCCTGGCACGGCCGCGACCGTGTACTCGCAAAGTGGCTTCTTCCTCAAGGAGCTGTTCTCGCGCGTCATCTTCGCCGACAAGCACTTGGTGCAGCAGTACACCAGCCGCCAGAAGCTGCGCCTGCGCCTGGTCAGTTTTGCCGGTGGCATGTTGCTGCTCGGCGCCTTGCTGGCGGGCTGGACCTGGTCCTATCTGGGCAACCGCGAGCTGGTCTTGCATGTGCAGGCCGACCTGATCAAGGCGCAGCGCGTGCAGGAGCAGCGCGTGGACCTGGCCTCCCGCCTGGAGGCCCTGGAGATCCTGCAAGACCGGCTGGAGCAGGTGCAGCGCGCCCGCGGCCGGCACGACGGGGCGCTGGGCCTGGGCCTGGGCCTGTACCAGGGCGATGCCATCGAGCGCCGCCTGAAGGAGGAGTACTTCCACGGCCTGCAAGCCCTGCTGCTGCAGCCCAGCGCCCAGGGCATGCAGGCCTACCTGGCCGAGGTCAATGCGCATGCCGCCGAACTGGTGCCACAGGCGCGCGCAGGTGAGCCCTCCACCGCTGTGGCGACCGCTGCATCTGCCTCTGCCGCCGTCTCTGCTGGCGGTACAGCGCCAGGGCAGCCCGATGCGCCCAAGCCCTACACCAGTGCCTCCGCACGTGACGTGGGCGAGGCCTACAACGCCCTCAAGGCTTACCTCATGCTGGGCGAGCGCGCCCGCCTGGAGCCCGGCCACATGGGTGACCAGCTCACGCGTTTCTGGCGCGAGTGGCTGGAGCTCAACCGCGGCGGCTTGCCGCGCGAAGCGATGGTCCGCCATGCCGAGCGGGTGCTGTCCTTCGCGCTGGCGAACATGGGCGATCCGGCTTTTCCGCAGCTCGACCTGGACGTCGCCCTCATCGACCAGGCCCGCGACAACCTGCGTCGCGTGGTCAAGGGCCTGCCAGCGCGTGAGCGGGTCTATGCCGACATCAAGGCCCGCGCCGCCACGCGCTACCCTGCCGTGACCGTGGCCAGCCTGATGGGCGACGGCGACCGCGAGGTCCTGGCCGGCAGCCAGGTGGTGCCCGGCGCTTTCACCCGCCAGGCCTGGGACGGTTACGTCAAGGGCGCCATCGAGGACGCGGCCCGCCACACCCTGCAGTCCACCGATTGGGTGCTCAAGACGGCGACCGCCGACGACCTCACCCTCGAAGGCAGCCCCGAGCAAATCCAGAAGACCCTGACCCAGCTCTACAAGACCGAGTACGCCCAGGCCTGGCAGAAGTTCATGCAGGGCGTGAGCGTCCAGGACTTCAACGGCTTCGACCAGGCCGTGGAGCGCATGAACCGCCTGGGCGACCCGGTCAGTTCGCCGCTGGCCACGCTGCTGCGCACGCTCCACGAACAAACCGCCTGGGACAACCCCGGCCTGCTCAACGACAAGCTGGCGCAGGGGCAGGCGGGCGTGGTCGAGTGGTTCAAGCGCACCGTGCTGGGCATGGCACCGGCGCCAGCCAGCGTCAATGTCCAGGTGGACCTGGGCAAGGCCATGGCCGTGCCCATGGGCCCGATTGGCGAGCGGTTTGCTGGCATCAACCGCCTCATGACGCCGCGCGAAGGCGGCAACACCCTGGCGCAGAGCTACCTGGCATCGCTGTCGGGTGTGCGCACCCGCTTCAACCAGATGAAGAACCAGGGCGATGCCGGCCCGGCCTCGCGGCAGTTCATGCTGCAGACGCTGGAAGGGCAGGGCGAACTGGCCGAGGCCCTCAAGCTGGTCGACGAGCAATTGCTGACTGGCCTGGGCGATGCGCCCCGCGCGGCTTTGCGGCCCCTGCTCGTGAGGCCCTTGATGCAGGCATTTGCCGTGCTGGTGCGCCCCACCGAGGCCGAGCTCAACCGCAACTGGGCGGCCTTGGTGTACGAGCCCTACCAGCGCACCCTGGCCACGAAGTACCCCTATGACCGTCGCGCCAGCCTGGAGGCCAGCCCGGCCGAGGTGGCCGCGGTGTTCGGCAGCGAGGGGGCGGTGGCCAAGTTCGTCGAGCAGTCGCTGGGCGCGCTGGTGCTGCGCCGCGGCGATGCCCTGAGCCCGCGCACCTGGGCCGACATGGGCGTGCGCCTGCGCCCGGACTTCGTGGCCGGCCTGGGAGGCTGGGTGGCGCCATTGGGGGGACCTGGTGGTTCCGGTGGCACGGCGGGCGCCAATGGCCCGGGCGGGCGCGGTGCCATGCCCGCCGGTGCCGATGCCTCGCAGGCCGGTGTGCAAACGACTTTCCAGGTCCTGCCGCTGCCCTCGCCGGGCCTGACCGAATACACCCTGGACATCGACGGCCAGGTGCTGCGCTACCGCCAAGGTGCCTCCAGCTGGACGCCATTCGTGTGGCCGGGGCCGGGCACACCGGGCGTGAAAATCAGTGGTGTGACCTTCGATGGCCGTGGCGTGGGCTTCTTCAGCGAGCCTGGGCGCTTTGGCCTGGAGAAGATGATCAACGCCGCGCGGCGCCGCAAGGTCGATGGCCAGGTGTTCGAGCTGAAGTGGCCGCAAGGCGAACTGGCCGTGGCGGTGCAGCTGCGCATCATCTCCAACAGCGGGGCAGCACCCGCAAGCGAGGCCGGCCCTGGTGGCGCGGGGGCTTCGGGGGGCGGCAATGGTGGTGGGGCTGGCGGTGGTGCGTTGCGCGCCGTGGCCCTGCCTGCGACCGTGGCCGGCACCGATGAGGCGGGTGTGGCCGGCGTGTCCCCTCCCGTCACGGTGGTTTCCGCGGGAGTTGCACGATGAGCGCGGCGATGCCATCCCCGCAGACCGCTGGCGAGCTGCTCTATTTTGGCAAGTTGCCCTCCCGTGGTGATTTCGTTCGCAGCACACAGCATGCCGGCTTGGTGGCGGACCTGGACCAATGGCAGTCGCGCACGCTGGAGCGCCTGTCCGCCGATCCGCGCTGGAAGCTGGTCTACGACGCCGCGCCCGACTTGCCTTTCGCCATCGTCAGCACGGGCAGCCGCGCGGCGCTGGCCGGGCACTGGCAGGCCAGCCAGGACAGCTCCGGCCGCCGCTTCCCCTTCATCACGGCCGCGGCCTTCGAATGGCCGCAGCCACGCGACGCCGCGGTGCTGGCCCCGATGATGCTGGCCGCTGTGTGGGGTGGGCTGTCGCGCGCCGGACGGGCGGCCCGCGCGGCCACCGAGCACGCCGATGCCCAAGCCAGCCTGCAGGCCGTTCAGCCGCAGGCGGTGACGGCCGAGCGAGCGCGTGCCGAGCTGCTCACCTTCCTGGACACGCACACCGTTTCTGGCCTGGAGCAGATGTTGGCGGCCAGTGGCACCCGCCTGTCCTTGCGCCAGGCCGTGCTGGCGCTGGGCCTGCTCTTGCAGCCTGCCTTGACCCAGGGCGGCGGTCGCATGGGCAAGCTGCTGCGCCTGCCCCTGGCGGCGGACCCCGCACGGCAAACGCCGGTGGCGTCGTGGTGGCTGCTGCTGGTGCTGGGCTTCTTCCAGCGCCACGATGTGGAGTTGGCGCTGTTCCTGGACGTGCACCGCGGCCCGCCGCACTTGCTGCTGGGTTTCCAGGGCGCGTCGGCCAGCACGCTGGGCGCAGTCATCGATCCGCAAGCACCCGGGCACGAGGGCGTGAGCCTGACCGAGGCCGACTGGGTCGAGGCCGAGGTGGCCCAGGATGTGGGCTTGCGCAAGTTGTCCACCTACCTCTCGGACCCCGATCTCTCGCTGTGGCAGGCGGTGCGGACCAGCCAGGAAGTTTTTCTCGGAGCATGACGTGAACACGCGCACACCTTGGCGACCCTTTTGCAGCACCACCCTGGCGATGGCCTCGGCCCTGCTGCTGACCAGTCTGACAACCACGGGCGCGCAGGCGCAGGTGCCAGCCCCGACGCCATCCAACGTGCCCCAGCCGGTGATCGTGTCCGGCACCGTGCCGGACGAGGCCACGCGCGTGGCCGTGGTGAGCCGCCTGCGCGAGGTCTACGGCGCCGAGCGCGTGGTGGACCAACTGGCGCTGGGCGCCGTCGTGGCGCCGCCGCAGTGGTCGCAGTACGTGGGCAAGCTGCTGTCCCCCAACCTCAAGCAGGTCCACCATGGCCAGCTCAGCGTGCAGGGGCAGACAGTGCACCTACAAGGCGAGGTCGGCAACGAGGCGCAGCGCCAGCAGCTGGCGGCCGACATGGCGCAGGCGCTGAACCCCACTTACAGCGTGCGCAACGGGCTGCGCGTGGCGGTGCGTGAACAGTCTTTGGTGGACCAGGCCCTGGCCAACCGCACCATCGAGTTCGAGCCCGGCAGCGCGGTGCTCAAGCCAGCCGGGCAGCTGATCCTCAACGAGATGGCGGCGGCCCTGCTGCAGCTGCGGGGACGGCGCGTGGCTTTGATCGGGCACACCGATGGCCTGGGCGCGCGGCCCGCCAATGTCAGCCTGTCGCTGGCGAGGGCACAGGCCGTCAAGGACTACCTGATGGCGAAAGGCATACCCGCAGACAGCGTCAGCACCAGCGGTCTGGGACCGGACCAGCCGGTGGCGAGCAACGCCACCGAAGAGGGCAGGGCACGCAACCGCCGCATCGAGTTCCGTGTCGGGACCTGATCGCCCTGCCGTGCCGCGGTTCAGTGGGCCGTCGCGGGCCCTTCGCCGTCTGCACCGGGCAAGCCCAGCAGCTCGTTGAGGTGGCCCATGGCGCCGCTGTCCTTGACGACCTCCTGCAGCCACTGGTGCAGGGGCATGTCGCCCCACTTGACGGCTTTTTCTGCGAGGTAGGCCACAGGGCTGTGGGGTTCGGTTTGGCGGAAGAAGGCGGCCACCTCGCGCAGCTGCTGCAGGGCTTCGCCGCGTGTGTGGGGCGCGCGCAGCGTGCCGCTGTTGCCCTTGATGCCTGGGGCGTGGGCGCTCGTGAGGTTCGCTGTGCGCTGGGCCGCATCGCCCTCTGCGTGGGCTGCTCCTTCGGCCATGCGCTGTGGCGAGGTCTCCAGCGCCGAGGCGCTGTCGCCAGGCACGCCGCCCACGACGGCGGGCGCGACGCCCACATCACGCAGCAGGCGACCGAGCTCGTGCGTGACCTGCGCCAGCGCTTCTCGGGCGGCCACGAAGCTGGGACCGTCCTGGCCCAGGGGCTTGTCAACGACCGCTTGCCAGCGGAGCAGGGCGGCTTGCGCGTCTTGCTGGGCGGCGAAGGTGCTGCGCAGCTGGGTGGCCGGGGTGTCGGCCAAGGCCTGGCGGAAGCGGGCTGCGGTCAAAGGCGGGCCGCCATCGGGCGCGGTGGTGGCGCCCGCAGAGGACGTGCTGGCCGAGGCGCTGGGGCCATCGCCGGCTTTCGCGTCGTGCAGGCGCGCGTGGGCCAGGTCGCGCAGGCTGAAGCGCTCGCCCTTGCGGCTGTGTGTGACAGGCAGGCCCGGGGCCAGCGTCACCAGGCGCTGCAAGAGCCAGGCGATGTTGCCGATGCGTTCTTCCATGTCGCCGCCCTCGGGCAGGGGGTGCAGCTCTGCCCAGTGCTGTTGGCACAGCGCCGCGCACAGCTTCAGGCCCTCGGCCAGGCCACGGTGGCCCTCGGTGAGCGCCTGGGCCTCGGTCAGCCACAGGGCCAGGCGGAGGTCTTTGGTGCGGGTGCGCAGCAGGTCGCTGCACTGGCGGGCCACACCCGGCCAGTCGGCCTGCTTGAGCGCCGTGACCCAGGCGCCCTGGTCGAGGCTGGGGTCGTCGGCGCGCCGCATCTCGGCGATCTGGTCGAACTCGTTGGAAAACGACATGTCCTCGCCGCACGGCGAGTGTGCCGCGATGGGCGACAACAACACTTCCACGTCCATGACATCCCTGGCTGGTGCAATTCGGAATCCGGGGCTGCATCGCTGGCAGCCTGCTCGGGTCGGATGATCCCACGCTGCCCCGGCCGCGGGCGTCCCCCGATGGGGGGATTCCGGTAACGGGGTGTGAACGCGGGGACAGGTGCATGCCCTTTGATTCAGGTCAACAGTTGAGAATGATTATCAATCACGTATGCTAGACTGGCGCCCATGACTGCTTCTTCGCGTCTTGTTGCTGCCGGGCCCCAGGCCCACATCCGGGCCGGTGGGCTGGGCCCGCACGCGGACCTCAACGCCGGCCAGATGGGCCTGGTCTGGGGGCTGGTGCTGGCCGCGCACGCCGGGGCCGCGATCTGGTTGTGGCGCGCGGCCGCCGCGCCTGCGCCCGAGTTGGCATCGCCCACCATCGCTGTGGTGATGCTCGACAACGAGGCTCCTGTGCCGCCTGCGCCTCCCGCACCGCCTGCGCCTGCCACCGACACCCCGCCACCCACGCAAGCGGTGCCTCCCGCACCTGCGGCACGCAGCGTGTCGGCCCGCGCGCCCTCGGTGCTGGCCACGCCCACACCCACGGCGGCCACGGTGGCGGCTGCTTCGCCCACCCCTGCGGCGCCGACCGAGGCAGCCGCACCCGTGGCGGCACCTGCCCCAGCGGCGGTGTCGCCCACGCCGGCGCCTGCTGCACCGCCAGCGCCTGCCGCCCCCAAAACACTGCCTTCGTCGGCGGTGCGCTACCTGGTGCCGCCGGTGCTCAGCTACCCGCGGGCCTCACGCGAGTTGGGTGAGTCCGGCGTGGTGCGCCTGCGCGTGCTGGTGGACGAGCAGGGCCGTCCCCGCGAGGTCGAGGTGGCCAAATCATCCGGCTTCCCGCGCCTGGACCAGGCCGCTTTGCAGGCCATGCGCGCCGCGCGTTTCCAGCCCCACCTCGAAGATGGCCAGCCCCGCTCGGTGTGGGTGTTGGCCCCCCTCAATTTCCAGCTTGACGAGCTTTGACCATGTCCGACCTTGCCTCCACCGTGACCGCAGCGACTTCTGCCTCCCTGGCCGCGTCCGCGCCGCCCACCGGGTTCTCGCACTTCATCGCCCAATCCGATGGCATCGGCCAGGGGCTGTTCGTCATCCTGCTGCTGATGTCGCTGTTGTCCTGGGCGCTGATCGTCACCAAGGGCGTGGGCCTCATCCTGCGTGAAAAGCGCAGCCAGGCCTTCCTCAACCTGTTCTGGAACGCGACCTCGCTGGAATCGGTGCAGCACGAGCTCAACACCCACGGCGCGCAAGAGCCCTTCGGCCACCTGACGGCGCACGCCATGCAGGCCCAGGCTCACCATGCCCGCTACGGCGCGGCCAAGCTGGAAGAAGCCGGCACGGCCCAGGAGTTCCTCACGCGCACCATCAAGAAGGTGCTGGACGAGGAAACCCTGCGCATGGAAAGCGGCCTGACGGCGCTGGCCACCGTCGGTGCCACGGCGCCTTTCGTGGGCCTGTTCGGCACGGTCTGGGGCGTGTACCACGCGCTCGCCGCCATCGGCATGTCGGGTTCGGCCTCGCTGGACAAGGTGGCTGGCCCGGTGGGCGAAGCGCTGATCATGACGGGTGTGGGCCTGGCCGTGGCCATCCCGGCGGTGGTGGCCTACAACTGGCTGACGCGCAGCAACCGCGTCTGGGGCTCGCGCCTGGACACCTTCGCCTTCGAGCTGTTCACCTTCCTGTCCACCGGGCAGACGCTGAAGGCACCCGCGCCCCACGATGGCGCCAATGTGCGCAGCCTGCCGACCGTTGGCGGCGCCGCCAAGCACTGAGGGACACGCCATGGCTTTCGCCAGTTTCGACAACAAGCGGGGTTCGGCCCCGCTGGCCGAGATCAACATGGTGCCGCTCATCGACGTGATGCTGGTGCTGCTGGTGATTTTCATCGTGACCGCGCCGCTGATGAGCCACTCGGTCAAGCTGGAGCTGCCCAAGGCCAGCGCGCAGCCGGTGCAGGCCCAGGCCGAGAAGATCGACGTGTCCATCGACGCCACGGGCGTGCGTTTCCTGAACGGCAAGGCGCTGAGCCGCGAAGAGCTGGTGGTGCGCCTGGCCGCAGAGGGCGCCAAGCCGACGCCACCTGAGATGCACCTGCGTGTGGACCAGTCGGTGCCGTACCGCGTGGTCGCCGAGACCTTGGCCGATGCCTCGCGCGCTGGCGTGGGCAAGATCGGCTTCGTGACCGACCCGAGCACGGCCCCGGCCGCCTCGGGCCAGACGCCACCGGCCACCCAGGTACCTGCAGCCAAACGCGAGGGTCGTTGAGGCGCGCTCTGGCCTGCGTGGCTTTCGCATACGATGCTGAGCCATGAGCTCAGGCCAGAACACTCCGTCTCACCCTTCCTCTGCGACCCCTCCGCAAGCACTGGCGGGTCTGCGTGTCGTCGAACTCGGACAGCTGATCGCCGGGCCCTTCGCGGGCAAGACCCTGGCCGATTTCGGCGCCGATGTCATCAAGGTCGAGCCGCCCCCCACCGACGATGGGCCGGGCGGTGACCCGCTGCGCCAATGGCGCATGTGCCACAACGGCACCAGCGTGTGGTGGCAGGTGCAGAGCCGCAACAAGCGCAGCGTGGTGCTCGATTTGCGCACGCCGGAAGGCCGCGACACGGTGGCTCGCCTCATCGACGAAGCGGACGTGCTCATCGAAAACTTCAAGCCAGGCACCATGGAGAAGTGGGGCCTGGACTACGGGTCCTTGAGTGCGCGCAACCCCGGCTTGATCATGCTGCGCATCAGCGGCTACGGGCAGACCGGGCCTTACCGTGAACGCCCTGGCTTCGCCGTGGTCGCCGAGGCGATGGGCGGCATGCGCCACCTCAACGCCGAACCCGGTCGGGTGCCGGTGCGTGCCGGCGTCAGCCTGGGCGACACCCTGGCCGGCTTGCACGGCGCCATCGGCATCCTGCTGGCCTTGCAGGCACGCCACCAAAGCATCAGCGCCGAGGCGCCCAAGGGCCGCGGGCAGGTGGTGGACGTGGCCTTGTACGAAGCGGTGTTCAACTGCATGGAAAGCCTGCTGCCCGAGTACAGCGCCTTCGGTGCCGTGCGCCAGCCCGCGGGTTCGGCCCTCCCAGGCATCGCGCCGAGCAACGCCTACCCCTGTGCCGATGGCATGGTGGTGATCGGTGGCAACGGCGACTCCATCTTCAAGCGCCTGATGATCGCCATTGGGCGCGACGACCTGGCCACCGACCCCGAACTGGCCAGCAACCCGGGCCGGGTCTTGCGCGTGGCCGAGATCGACGCCGCCATCGGCACCTGGACGGGCACCCGCGCCGTGACCCAGGTGGTGGACGTGCTCAATGCCGCCAGCGTGCCGGTGGGCCGCATCTACACCGCCGAAGACATCGCCCACGACCCGCACTACCAGGCCCGCGAGATGCTGCTGGCCGTCACCTCGGCCGACGGCTTGACCGTGCAGGTGCCGGGCATCGTGCCCAAGCTGTCGGCCACGCCAGGCGCCATCACGCGACGCGCGCCCACCCTGGGCGAAGACACCGAGGCCGTGCTGGCCCGCATCCAACCTTCCAACGGAGCATGACGCCGTGAGCCAAGAACCCCACAGCGGTCAGTTCGGCCTGCTGCGCCAGCGCCGCTTCGGCCCCTTCTTCCTGACGCAGTTCCTGGGCGCGGCCAACGACAACCTCTTCAAGTTCGCCTTCACGGTGCTGGTGACCTACCACCTGCAGGTGAGCTGGTTGCCGGCGAACATGGCGGGTCTGGTCATCGGCGCGCTGTTCATCCTGCCGTTCGTGCTGCTGTCGGCCACGGCCGGGCAGTGGGCCGACAAGCACGACAAGGCCTTCATCATGCGGTCGGTCAAGCTGCTGGAAGTGGGCATCATGGTGCTGGCCGGCATCGGCTTCTGGCTGGAGGCGGTGCCGCTTTTGCTGGGCTGTGTGTTCCTGATGGGCCTGCACTCCACGCTGTTCGGGCCGGTGAAGTACGCCTACCTGCCGCAGCACCTGAGTGAGCGTGAGCTGACGGGCGGCAACGGCATGGTCGAGATGGGCACCTTCGTGGCCATCTTGCTGGGCAATGTCACTGGCGGTTTGCTGATGGCCATGCCCGATGTGGGGCGTCAGCTGGTGGGGGCGTCCTGCCTGGGTGTGGCCGTGTTGGGCTGGTTGGCAGCGCGGGCCATTCCCGCCTCGCCCTCGTCCGACCCGGGCCTGAGGATCAACTGGAACCCGGTGAGCGAGACCTGGCGCAACCTGAAGCTGGCCGCCGAGTACCCCAGTGTGTTCCGCTCGCTGCTGGGCATCTCGTGGATGTGGTTCTTCGGTGCTGTGTTCCTGGCGCAGTTCCCGGCCTTCGCGCGCGATGTGCTGGGTGGCGATGAGCACGTGGCCTCGCTGCTGCTGGTGGTGTTCTCGGTGGGCATCGCGGTGGGCTCGCTGTTGTGCGAAACCTTCTCGCACCGCCACGTCGAGATCGGCCTGGTGCCCATCGGCGCCGTCGGCATGACGGTGTTCGCCTTCGATCTGTACCTGGCCTCGCGTGGGCTGGGGCTGGGTCACGGGGCGGACGCCGCCTTGCTCGGTGTGGGCGAGTTCATCGCGCAGCCGGCCCACTGGCGCGTCATGGCCGACCTGGCCCTGCTGGCCTTCAGCGCGGGCCTCTACAGCGTGCCGATGTACGCGCTCATCCAGCTGCGGGCGCAACCCAGCCACCGCGCGCGCATCATCGCGGCCAACAACATCCTCAACGCGCTGTTCATGATCGTCAGCAGCGTGCTGGCCGGGGCCTTGCTGGGCGCGGGCTTCAGCATCCCCGAGGTGTTCGGCGCCACCGCGGTGCTGAACGTGCTGGTGGTGGGCTATGTGTTCTGGCTGATGCCCGAGTACATCATCCGCCTGGTGATGCTGTTCGTCACCCGCATCGTCTACCGGCTGAAGGTGCGCGGCGACCTGAACCTGCCCACCGAGAGCGCGGCCATCCTGGTGTGCAACCACGTGAGCTTCGTGGACGCCATCATCCTGGGGGTGACCAGCCCGCGGCCGATGGTCTTCATCATGGACCACCGCATCTTCAAGACGCCGGGCATCGGCTGGTTGTTCAAGGCGCTCAAGGCCATCCCGATCGCACCGCAAAAGGAGGATCCGCAAGCCTACGAGGCCGCCTTCGAGCGTGCCCGCCAGGTGCTGCGCGAGGGCGAGTTGCTTTGCCTCTTCCCCGAAGGTGCCATCACCAAAGACGGCAAGCTGCAGCCCTTCAAGGCCGGCATCATGAAGATCCTGGAGACGAACCCCGTGCCGGTGATCCCGGCGGCGCTGCACAACCTGTGGGGCTCGACCTTCTCGCGCATCGACGGTGCGGCCATGAAGCGCCCGCTGCGCCGTGGTCTGTTCAACCGCGTGGGCCTGGTGGTCGGGGAGGCGATGCCGCCCGAGCAGGTCACGCCCGAAGCGCTGCAGCAACGCGTGCAGGCCTTGTTGGACGGGCCATCGCCGGTGTGATGGCGGCGTGCTTGCCGATGTCAGCGTCACGCATGCGACACAATCCGACCCCCGCCTTGCCCTAGCATTCGCCCCATGACGAACCTGCTCTCACGCGCGGCCTGGGTCCGCGTCATCCCCTTCGTGCTCTTCATGGCCTTGCTGGCCCTGCGCGGGCAGCTCACGCCGTCTTCGCCCGATGCGGTGCCGGGGGCTTTCGATGGCCGCTGGGTGTATGGCATGGCCGTGCTCGTGGTGTCGGCCAGCCTGATCGTGCTGCGGCGCCAGTACAGCGAGTTGCTGGCCGGCAGCCGCCTGCGCTGGCAGCACGCGCTGCTGTCCATCGTGGTGGGCGTGGTGGTGTTCAAGCTGTGGATCAGCCTGACCGAGCCCTGGATGGTGTTGGGTGAGCCCACCGCGGGCTTTCGTCCGGTCAATGCCGAGGGCGAGCTGATGTGGGGCCTGATCGTGCTGCGCTGGGTCGGCGCGGCGCTGATGGTGCCGGTGATGGAAGAGCTGTTCTGGCGCGGCTTCCTGATGCGCTGGGTGGACAACCCCGATTTCGAGCAGGTGGACCCGGCCAGTGTGTCCGTCAAGGCGATTGCTTTGTCCACCCTGGTCTTCATGCTGGCGCACACGCTGTGGCTGGGCGCCATCGTGGCCGGTCTGGCCTATGCTTTGTTGTACCGCTACACGCGTTCGCTGTGGGCGGCCGTGTTGGCGCATGCCGTGACCAATGGCGTGCTGGGCGTGTGGGTGGTGGTGTATGGCAACTGGGCATTCTGGTGATGTGGACGATGGGCAGGCCTTCCAGCCCATGAGGTTTTTCCTGAAGACCGTCGTGGTGTTGGTGGCCGTGGCGGTGGCCGTGCTTTGTGCCGGCCAGGTCGTCGAACCCCGGCAACTGCCTGGGCTGGTGCTGATCAACTACGTGCCCTTCCCGGCCTACCTGCTGCCCGTGCTGGTGGCGGTGCTGGCCTCGTGCTGGCTGGGCTGGGCCTGGCGGGCGGTGGCCGGCTTGTGCCTGGCGGTGACGCTGACGGTGGTGATGGGCTGGGCCTGGGGGCATGCCGATGAGGGCCATGGCCGCGTGCGTTTCATGACCTACAACGTCAAGGCCTACATGGCCTCGCAGCGGCCTGGCGGGTTTGCCGAGCTGGCCCAGGAAGTGGCCGAGCACCAGCCTGACATCATCGTGATGCAGGACGCGCTGCAGTTGTCCAATGGCGAGCATGGCCGCGACATGGACGCCCTGTCGCAGGTGGTCCGCCAGCACCGCGAGGTGTACCAGTTCGGGCAGTACGTGGTGGCCAGCCGCTGGCCCTTGCAGCGCTGCCAGCTGGGTGGCATCCCGATCGCGGGTCGCTCGCATGGCTTCGTGACCTGCCAGGTGCAGGCCCATGGCGTGACGCTGAACGTGGTGACGGTGCACTTCCTGAGCCCGCGCGATGGCCTGAACGCCGCACGCAAGGAAGGCTTTGACGGGATGGCCGACTGGCAGCAGAACATGCTCGCCCGGCTGGAGCAGACCGGCTTGCTGGCCGAGCACTTGCGCTTGATGTCTGGCCCCATCGTGCTGGGCGGTGACCTGAACGCGCCCGAGGCTTCCGCCGTGGTGCAGACCCTGTTGAACACGGGCTTGCGCGATGCGTTTTCAGCGGCGGGTTCAGGCTATGGCTACACGCACGGCCACCACCTGCTGCGCGGCCTGTCTTTCCTGCGCATCGACCACATCCTGGTGAGCAAGGACATCGGTGTGTCCGATGCCTTCGTGGGCGGGCGCGAGGCCTCTCAGCACCGCCCGGTCATTGCCGATCTGTGGGTGCACCGCCAGTGACACGCTGACGCCAGGCCTTCAGGCGCTGGCGCAAGCCGTGGGCCCAGCGCGTGGCGGCTTGCCAGGCGGGGCTGTGCCGCAAGGTGTCGAGCACCTGGGTTTTCCACGCCATCCAGCGGGCGAACAGGCGGGCGAACCAAGCCAGCTTCATCAGCGTGGGCTGGGTCAGCATGAACAGGCGGGCGGTCAAGGCCGTGCCACCCACCTTGGCCGCGACGATCACGGCCAGGCCCAGCAGCACATGGCCTTGTCCCAGCCAATACAGCGCCAGCAGCTTGAGCGGCAGCAAGGCCAGCACGGGAACGGCGAACAGTGCCAGCGACTGGTAAGGCGGCAAGCCGCGGATGCGGCCTTCGACCCAGCGCAGGCCGGGCAGCCGGCCCACCCAGGCGACGATGGCGGCCAGGTGCTCCCAGCCCCACTCCTCGAACAGCAGCAGCAGGGCAATGGCCCAGATGCCCAAGGTGCGCAGCCAGCGCAGCATGGTCAGACCCCGCGGCCTCGGTCCTCGGCGAACTGGCGCTGGAACTCGGCGAAGCGGCCGGCGTCCAGCGCGTCACGCACTTCCTGCATCAGGTTCAGGTAGTAGTGCAGGTTGTGGATGGTGGTGAGCATGGGGCCCAGCATTTCGCCGCAGCGGTCGAGGTGGTGCAGGTAGGCACGGCTGAAGTTGCGGCAGGTGTAGCAACTGCAGGTCATGTCGATGGGGCGCTCGTCGGACTTGTTGCGCGCGTTGCGCAGGCGCAGGTCACCGAAGCGGGTGAACAGGTGGCCGTTGCGCGCATTGCGCGTGGGCATGACGCAGTCGAACATGTCGATGCCCGCGGCCACGCCGGCCACCAGGTCTTCCGGCGTGCCCACGCCCATCAGGTAGCGGGGTTTGTGGGGCGGCAGCTTGGGGCTGATGTGGTTCATCACCCGCAGCATCTCGTCCTTGGGCTCGCCCACGCTGACGCCCCCCACGGCGTAGCCAGGCAGGTCCATGTCCACCAAAGCGGCCAGCGATTCTTCCCGCAGGTTTTCGAACATGCCGCCCTGCACGATGCCGAACAGCGCGTTGGGGTTCTGCAGCTTGTCGAACTCGGTCTGGCAGCGCTTGGCCCAGCGCAGGCTGAGCTCCATCGAGGCACGCGCCTCTTTCTCGGTGGTGATGTGGCCCAGCGACTTGTCACCCTTCCAGTACGGCGTGCACTCGTCGAACTGCATGACGATGTCCGAGTTCAGGATGGTCTGGATCTGCATGCTGATCTCGGGCGTGAGGAACAGCTTGTCGCCATTGACTGGCGAGGCGAAGCGCACGCCTTCTTCCGAGATCTTGCGCATGTCGCCCAGCGACCAGACCTGGAAGCCGCCGGAGTCGGTCAGGATGGGCTTGTGCCAGTTCTCGAACTTGTGCAGGCCGCCGAACTGCTGCATGACGTCCAGGCCGGGGCGCATCCACAGGTGGAAGGTGTTGCCCAGGATGATTTGGGCGCCCATGTCGTGCAGCGACTGCGGCATCACGCCCTTGACGGTGCCGTAGGTGCCCACGGGCATGAAGATGGGGGTCTGCACCACGCCGTGGTTGAGCGTGAGGGTGCCACGGCGCGCGTGGCCTTCGGTTTTCAGGAGGTCGAATTGCAGCATGGGGGCTCCTGGCTCAGGCGCGGTCAGAAATGGAAGGGCGCTGGATCAGCATGGCGTCGCCATAGCTGAAGAAGCGGTAGCGTTGCGCGATGGCGTGGGCGTAGAGCGTGCGGATGTGTTCGTACCCCGCCAGGGCGCTGACCAGCATCATCAGCGTGCTCTTGGGCAGGTGGAAGTTGGTGACCAGCACGTCCACCACGCGGAAGTCGAAGCCCGGGGTGATGAAGATGTCGGTGTCGCGGCTGCCGACCTGCACGATGTCAGCCGGTGTGGCGTGCAGCGCGGCCGATTCGAGCGCGCGCAGCGTGGTCGTGCCCACCGCGACGATGCGGCCACCCGCAGCCCGCGTGGCGCGGATGGCCTCGGCCGTGGCCTGAGGCACTTCGAACCACTCGCTGTGCATCTTGTGCTCGGCCAGGTTGTCGGTGCGCACCGGCTGGAAGGTGCCGGCGCCCACGTGCAGCGTCACCTCCGCGGTGGCGATGCCGCGCTCGCGCAGGCGGGCCAGCAGGGCCTCGTCGAAGTGCAGGGCGGCGGTGGGCGCAGCCACGGCGCCGGGCTCCTTGGCGAACACCGTCTGGTAGCGGCGCACGTCGTCGGCTTCGTCGGCGTGGGTGATGTAGGGCGGCAGGGGCACGTGGCCGTGCTGCTCCAGCAGCGCAAACGGGTCGCCGTCCAGGCGCAGGTGGAAGAGGCCGTTGTCCGGCCCGCAGCGGCCGAGCACCTCGGCGTCGAACGCATCTGCGAAACGCACGATGGCGCCCGGCTTGGGCGATTTGCTGGCGCGCATGTGGGCCCAGACCTCTTGGGTGCCCGGCAGCACGCGCTCGATCAGGGCCTCCACCGCGCCGCCCGAGGCCTTGGCGCCGTACAGGCGTGCCTTGATGACGCGCGTGTTGTTGAACACCAGCAGGTCGCCGGGCTGCAGCAGCTCGGGCAGCTCGCGGAAGGTGCGGTCGGTGACGGGGAGGGCGCGGCCATCGAGCAGGCGAGAGGCGCTGCGTTCGGCGGCGGGGTGCTGGGCGATCAGGGCCTCGGGGAGCTCGAAATCGAAGTCGGCGAGGGTGAAAGCGGGCGGTGCAGACTGGCTCATGCTTTTGAGGGGCGGACGGGCCCCGTGCCAAAAAGGGGTGCATTGTCGCTCACCGTTTAGACTTCCGCCTCCCCGACGTTCCTCCGCGCCCCTGCGCCTGCCCGTGTCCGCTCCCGCCACCCGCTCACCTGCTGCTTCGCCCAAGATGGCCGCGCCGGCCGTGCGCGCGAACTTCGCCAGCTCGCGGCTGGTGCGCCTGTTGAGCGCGGCCACGGCACGCGACCAGGACGTCCCCCGGCAGGACTTCGCCGAGCGCCTGGCCCAGTGGCTGAGCGCGGTCGACACCGTGCGCCTGCACGCGGCCCTGCCGCCAGGCCCCGTCAGCGCCATCCCCAGGGCGGTGTCGGCGGGCGCGAAGGCCTGGTGCGAGCGTGCCGACGCCGAACTGGCCCAGGTGCGCGCCGCGCTGACCCAGGGCATCGCTGCGCAGACCGCCCAGGCGCTGCGCGACGCCCCCCACGAGGTCGATGCCGGCCACGCACCGCACCGCAAGCGCCACCTCGACCAGCAGGGCCAGATGGCGCAGAAGGTCGCGGCCCTGCGCGCCTCGGTGCGCCAGGCCCTGTCCCAGGCCTCGCCCCGCCTGCGCCAGCTGGCCGCGCTGGACGCCGCCCTGGAGCAGACCCTGGGTGGGCGCGAGCACAAGCTGATGGCCGCGGTGCCCCTGCTGCTGGAAAAGCGCTTCGGGCAATTGCAGCGCGAGCAGCCCGAGGGCTGGCACGGCGCCTATGTCGGAGAGATGCAAGAGATGCTGCACGCGGAGCTGGACCTCCGCCTGCAGCCGGTCATTGGATTGATGCACGCGTTGCGTGGCGAGGTCGAGAAGCACCCATGAACAGGATCGTTTTTGCAGTGGCCTTTGCCGTCGGCCTGGTGGCCGTGGGCTGGGTGGGCGTGGGCTTCATCGGCGCCAGCTGGCTGGCCCTGGCCATGACCGGCGCCATCGCCGCCACCTACGTGCTGGGCGCCGCCGAGCTCTGGCAGTTCCGTGCTGCCTCGGACGCCCTGGGCGCGGCCCTGACCGACACCCCGGCCAACACCCCCACAGACACCACCGCGCTGGGCGACTGGCTGGCGCGCCTGCCCACCGCCCTGCGCCACCCCGTGTGCCAGCGCATCGAAGGCGAGCGCGTGGCCTTGCCGGGGCCGGCGCTCACGCCCTACCTGGTCGGCTTGCTGGTCATGCTCGGCATGCTGGGCACCTTCCTGGGCATGGTCGTCACGTTCAAGGGCGCCGTGTTCGCGCTCGAAGGCTCGACCGACTTGCAGGCCATCCGGGCGGCCCTGGCCGCGCCCATCAAAGGCTTGGGCCTGTCCTTCGGCACCTCGGTGGCCGGTGTGGCGGCCTCGGCCATGCTGGGCTTGATGTCGGCGCTCAGCCGCCGCGAGCGCCTGGCGCGGGTCCGCCTGCTCGACACCCGCATCGCCACCGTGCTGCGGCCGCTCTCTGCGCGCCACCAGCGCGCCGCGCAGCGCGAGCAGCAAGCCGATGCCCAGCGCGCCGACACCCTGCTGGCCTTGCAGGCCCAGGCCGAGGCCCTGCCCGCGGTGGTGCAGGCCTTGCATACCCTGGCCGACAGCGTGGAGCGCCGTTACCAGCAACTGGGCGCGCAGATGCTGGCCCAGCAAACCGATTTCCACCGCGAGGCCTCGGCGGCCTACGCCCAGCTGGCGCAGTCCGTGGAGCGCTCGCTGCAAGACAGCCTGAGGACCAGCGCGCAGGTGGCTGGCGACAGCCTCAAGCCCGTCGTGCAAACGGCCATGGCCGAGATCGCGGCCGAGTCCGCCCGCACGCACCAACGCCTGGTGGACGCCACGCAAGCGCAGCTCGACGGCCTCTCGGCGCGTTTCGGCGACACCGCCCGCACCGTGTCCGACGGCTGGGCGAGCGCCTTGCAGGTCCATGCCGACACCAGCGCGCACCTCGGCGACCGGCTCGGCCGCACGCTGGACGGCTTCAGCGACACCTTCGCGCAGCGCGCCGATGCCGTGTTGGCCGCCGTGCAGCAATCGGCCACGCAGGCCCAGGCCGCCCAGGCCGAGGCCGACGAACGCAAGCTCGGCGCCTGGACGCAGGCACTGGCCACGCAGGCCGCCCAGCTCGGCGCCGAATGGCAGCGCGTGGGCGCGCAGAGCTTGCAGCAGCAAGACGCCATCTGCCAGGCCCTGCAAGCCAGCGCCCAGGACATCGCCGAGCGCACCCGCCAGCAGGCCCACCAGACGCTGGACGGCATCGCCCAGCTGGTGGGCCAGTCGCAGGCACTCGTCCAGGCCCGCAGCGAGGCCGAATCGCAATGGGCCGCCCAGCACGGTGAGCGCATGGACCAGCTCGCCAGCCTGTGGCGCAGCGAACTGAGCGCTTTGCGCGCCGACGAAGCCGCCCGGGGCGATGCCGCCGTGGCCCGCCTGGGCGAGCTGCAAGCCGCCGTCACCCAACACCTCGCTACCCTGGGCACGGCCCTGGAAGCGCCCATGGCCCGCCTGATGCAGACCGCCGCCGAGGTGCCGCAGGCCGCGTCTGAGGTCATCGCGCAACTGCGCACCGAGATGGCCCAGCTCAGCGAGCGCGACACCCAATCGCTGCAAGAACGCGCCGCCGTCATGGACCAGATCCGCACCCTGCTGGACACCATCAACCAGGCCTCGGGCGAGCAGCGCGCCAGCATCGAGGCGCTGGCCGCCTCGGCCGCCGCGGTGATGGACCAGGCCAGCCGCCAGTTCGCCGACACGCTCGGCGTGCAGGCCAGCAAGACCGACCACTTGGCGGCCCATGTGGTCAGCAGCGCCATCGAACTCTCAACCCTGGGCGAGGCCTTCCGCCACGGCGTGCAGGCCTTCAGCGACACCAATGGCCAGCTCGCCGCCGGCCTGCAGCGCCTGGAAGCCACGCTGCAGCAATCCATGGCGCGCAGCGACGAGCAACTGGCCTACTACGTGGCCCAGGCGCGCGAGGTCATCGACCTGAGCATCAGCGCGCAGCAAGGCATTGTCGAAGACCTTCGCCAGCTGCGACCGGCCCTCGCCGGGGGCGCGGCATGAGCGTGCTGGATGACCTGGACGACGTGGCCGATGTTGGCGACACCGGCGAGCTCGACGAGGGCTTGAGCCCGTCGGCCGGTGACACCGCGCCAGTCTGGGCCGTCTTTGGCGACCTCATGGCCGGCCTGCTGGGCGCCTTCGTGCTGATCCTGGTGGGCGTGCTGGTCGTGCAGATGGACCTGGTCAGCCACCTGCAGGCCGAGGTGCAAAAGCGCCAGGTCGAAGAGCAGCGCCGCATGGCCCTGGAGAAGGCGCTGGCCATCCCGCTGCGCTCGGGCCGGGTCACGCTCAACAACGGCCGCATCGGCATCAGCGGCAGCGTGCTGTTCGCCTTCAACTCTGACCAACTGCGCCCCGAGGGCCGCCAGCTGCTGCAAAGCCTGGTGCCGCCGCTGCGCGTCTACCTCGGCGAGCGCGACGAGATGCTGATGGTCAGCGGCTTCACCGACGACAAGCCCGTGCAGAACCGCAACGACCGCTATGCCGACAACCTGGAGCTCTCGGCCCAGCGCGCGCTGACCGTGACGCGCGCCCTCATCGGCGAAGGCATGCCCTCGTCGCGCGTGTTCGCTGCGGCCTTCGGCGCCGAGCAGCCCGCCGCGCCCAACACCAGCGAGGCCGGCCGGGCGCTGAACCGCCGTGTCGAGATGGCACCGGTGCCCAAGGCGGCACCGCCCGCACAGTGACAGTGTTGGCATGAGCGAGACCGCATCCAGCGAAGCCATGAGCGACAGCGACTTCAGCGTCGCCCTGGCCGCCTTGCAGCAGGCGGGCGCCGCCCAGCGCGACCCCATCGGCTTCCAGCACATGGTGCGGATGGCGCAGCGCCTGCCAACCCAGACGGGCGCCGTGCAGCGCCTCCTGGCCGGGCGGCTGCGCGAGGCCTTGGCGTGGGCAGCGGCGCGGACAGAGGCGTGGGCAGCGCAGCGCGCCACCGAGGCCGCGGTCACGACGGCAACCAGCCCTGCCACACCCGGGCCGCTGGCCGAACTCCACCGCCACATCCAGGCGGTCTCCCAGGGCGCCACGGGCCAGCCTGCCGCTTCCGCCCGGCCTGCCCAGGCCTGCGCCCCGCGCCCTGAACTCAAAAGCCTGGACCGTTTCCGCGGCACCTGGGCCAAGGTCGCGGCCGACGCTCAGGTCGACAAGGCCCTGGCGCGGGCGCCCGAGAACGCCGGCCCGCTGAACTCGCATCTGCTGGTGTTGCGCTCCCTGGCGGCCTTGCGCGAGCTCTCGCCCGAGCACCTGCACGGCGTGCTGGCGCAGCTCGACGCCCTCTTGTGGCTGGAGCAAGCCACGCAAAAACCCACGGCTGTTCCAGCGCGCCGGGGCCGCTCGGCCAAGTGACCCGCCCGTGGCGTGTCCCCGAACTCACGGCTTGATGGCCACCTTCAGCACGCCATCGCGCTGGTGCGAGAACAGCTCGTAGGCTGCGACGATGTCTTCGAGCTTGTACTGGTGGGTCACCAGCAGGCCCAGGTCCACGCGCCCCGAGGCCACCACGTTCATCAGGCGGCGCATGCGCTCCTTGCCGCCGGGGCACAGCGCCGTGTTGATCTTGTGGTCGCCCAGGCCGGCGGCGAAGGCCGACAGCGGGAGGGTCAGGTCTTCGGAGTACACGCCCAGGCTGGACAGCGTGCCGCCCGGCTTGAGCACGCGCAGGGCCGATGCGAAGGTGGCCTGCGTGCCCAGCGCCTCGATGGACGCGTCCACGCCCTTGCCACCCGTGAGCTTCATGACCTCGTCCACCACATCGCAGGTCTGGAAGTTGAGCGTGACGTCCGCACCCATCTTGCGCGCCACGTCCAGGCGGTGCGCGTTGCCATCGACCGCGATGATGGTCGTGGCGCCCAGCAGGCGCGCGCCCGCCGTCGCGCACAGGCCGATCGGGCCCTGCGCGAACACCACCACCGTGTCGCCGATGCGGATGTTGGCGTTCTCGGCGCCCTTGAAGCCGGTGGACATGATGTCCGGGCACATCAGCACCTGCTCGTCCGTCAGCCCGTCGGGGATCGGGGCGAGGTTGGCCTGGGCATCGGGCACGAGCACGTACTCGGCCTGGTTGCCGTCGATCAGGTTGCCAAAGCGCCAGCCGGCCGTGGCCCTGTAGCCGTGGCAGCCGCACAGGCCTTGCGGCACCAGGTAGCTGCCGTCCTGCGAGGGGGCGCCGTCCTGGGCGGCATAAGAGTTGAAGTTCGGGCAGATGGCCCCGGCGATGACGCGCTGGCCCTCGCGGTAGCCCACCACCGCGCTGCCCAGCTTCTCGATCACGCCCACGGGCTCGTGGCCCACGGTCAGGCCCTTGGCCACCGGGTACTCGCCCTTGAGGATGTGGACGTCGGTGCCGCAGATCGTCGTCGTGGTGATGCGGACCAGGGCGTCGTTGGGGCCCACGTCCGGGACCTTCTTGTCCACGACCTCGATGCGGCCTGGTTCCACGAAAACAGCGGCTTTCATCATGGCGTTCATGCGGTGCTCCTGCGGTTGGGGTGTCGGCTTGCATGATGCGAGCGCCGCCGTGCCAAACGCGTGACAGCGGCATGACCGCGCGGCCCTGAATGCAAAGGCAAGCCCGTTGGTCAAACTCCTGCGGCGGGGCGCCTGGCGGTGGCCCCTAGAATCCAGCCCCGACTTCTGTTTCCCGTCTCACCGCCACGCCATGCACATCGTCGTCAACGAAGAACTCAAGGCCTACATCGACCCCCTGACGCCCGAGGAGCACGAGGCCCTGGAGCGCAGCATCCTGGCCGAGGGCTGCCGCGACGCGCTGGTGCTGTGGGGCGATGTGCTGGTGGACGGCCACAACCGCTACGGCATCTGCCAAAAGCACGGCCTGCCGTTTCAGACGGTGCAGCACCCGCGCTTCAAGTCGATGGACGACGTCCACCTGTGGATGATCGACCAGCACCTGGGCCGCCGCAGCGTCTCCGACTTCCAGCGCGGCGTGCTGGCGCTGCGCAAGCGCGAGATCCTGGCCGAGCGCCGCGCCCAGGTGATCGCCGCGACGGCGGACATGGCGGACACGGCAAGCGCCCCGGCCGATCCAGCTCCGCCGCCCGCCGCCGATGCCCTCAAAAGCCGCGCCGACATCGCCCGGGCCGCGCGCCTGAGCAACAGCCAGGTCGTGCTGATCGAGAAGATCCAGAAGCAGGCCGCGCCCGAGCTGGTGGCTGCGGTCAAGGCCGGCACCATCAGCATCAACGCGGCGGCGGCCGTGGCCAGCCTGCCCGCCGAAGAGCAGGCCTCGGCCGCTCTGGCCGGCAAGGACGAGCTCAAGCAGGCGGCCAAGCGCGTGCGCGAGGAAAAGCGCCGCGCCGTGGCGGCGCTGTTGGGCGAGGCCTCTGACGCCGCAGCGGGTGGCGAGGCGCCTTGGGATGCCGATGCAGCCGATGCTGGCGATGTGGGCGTCACCGTTCAGGCCCTGCAACGCCGCGTTGCCGATCTCACGGCCGAGAACCAGGCCTTGCGCGCCGAGGTGGCGCGGCTGCAGGCCGATTGATTTGGTATATCAAAAAATAATCGTTTTGTATTTTTGCCAGATCGCATACCCGGTGATTTAGACTCGCAGCCTCTTCCAGGAGCACAGACGAGCGGTTCCGGCCAGATCGCATATCCCGGTGATCTAGACTTGCGCGTTCCTGCTCCCTGTAGATGGTGATGTTCCGGCCAGATCGCATATCCCGGTGATCTAGACTCATGCTGAACCTGACCGGCACGCCCACCGGGTTCCGGCCAGATCGCATATCCCGGTGATCTAGACTCAGTGGACATGCGGCCACGCGCGCCGCGCAGTTCCGGCCAGATCGCATATCCCGGTGATCTAGACTGTGTCGGCATTGGCCGACAACCCGCAGCTCGTTCCGGCCAGATCGCATATCCCGGTGATCTAGACTCGGTGAGAAGGCCGTGGGCTGGCTGGCAATGTTCCGGCCAGATCGCATATCCCGGTGATCTAGACTCCACTGGTCGAGCTGCTTGGGGTCAACGGAGTTCCGGCCAGATCGCATATCCCGGTGATCTAGACTTGAAGGCGCGCTGCCCTCGTTCGACCTGGGGTTCCGGCCAGATCGCATATCCCGGTGATCTAGACTCGCCAGCCGTCAGCAGCTGCGGCAGCCATTCGTTCCGGCCAGATCGCATATCCCGGTGATCTAGACTCAACTTCCTGGACGTTACCACGGACGGTTAGTTCCGGCCAGATCGCATATCCCGGTGATCTAGACTGCCCGTGTGGCTGCTGCGCATCCTGCGTGAGTTCCGGCCAGATCGCATATCCCGGTGATCTAGACTGCTTGCCCAGCTCTGAGCCGACGAAATCAAGTTCCGGCCAGATCGCATATCCCGGTGATCTAGACTCCTTCAAGGTTCGCCTGAGTGGTTTGCCCAGTTCCGGCCAGATCGCATATCCCGGTGATCTAGACTGCCTCGTCATTGAGCGCGTGGGC
>Ga0265316_10000133_pt1 | contig 81177 bp, 65 predicted proteins | sample 4522metaG_FD_202092 | JGI IMG/M metagenome (GOLD analysis project Ga0265316, IMG submission 202092) | Rhizosphere microbial communities from Carex aquatilis grown in University of Washington, Seatle, WA, United States - 4-5-22 metaG | ecosystem: Host-associated > Plants > Roots > Rhizosphere >... | reverse complement strand
AAATTCTGGTGATCCGTCCCGGGATCCAGGCAAACGGACAGGAGAGCGCGCAAAAGCTGACGGAGGAAGGTGCCAGCGGTGTCGCCTTCACGCTGCAAGAAGCGCACACCAAGGCCGAGCAACTGCTGTCGATGAGTCAGACCAACCCGCTCCGAAGCTCACCGGCGTAGATCACATCAGGCGCTTGACCAAGCCCACAACGAGGCGGCTCTGACCGCCGGCAGAGCGTCGGCGGAGCTGTGTCCACAGTGGGCCGGCAAGGACGTCGACGTTCGATCCGAACCTCTTCTTCCTCTCCGACCTCTGCGTCCTCTGTGCCCTCTGTGAGAAACAGCTCGCTACGTCGAAAACCCCGCCTTCAGGTTGTGCACCACGTCCGGGGTCTTGCCCAGTGCCTCTCGGCGCGAGAGGCGCACCTTGCCCGAGGCGCGGTCGATGCCGATGACCTTGACCAGCATCTCGTCGCCCTCTTTACAGATATCAATGACCCGCTCCACGCGTTTCGTGTCGAGCTCGCTGACGTGCACCAGTCCGTCGGTGCCCGGCAGGATCTCCACGAAGCAGCCGAAGTCTGCCAGACGCCTGACCACGCCCAGGTAGAACTCGCCAACTTCCGGTTCAGCGGTGAGGCCCTTGATGATGTCGATGGCCTTCTGGGCCAGCAGCCCGTCGGGCGAAGCAATGTGGACCGTGCCGTCGTCCTCCACGTCGATGGCCACCCCGGTCTGCGCGGTGATGCCACGGATGGTCTTGCCGCCCGGGCCGATGATGTCGCGGATCTTGTCGGGCTTGACCTTGAGGGTGAAGATGCGCGGGGCGTACTTGTTCAGCTCCTCGCGGTGCGCCGGCAACGCTTCCGCCATCTTGCCCAGGATGAACATGCGCCCGCGCTTGGCCTGCTGCAGGGCCTGCTCCAGGATGGTGCGGCTCAGTCCCTGGATCTTGATGTCCATCTGCACGGCGGTCACGCCGTTGCGCGAGCCGCACACCTTGAAGTCCATGTCGCCCAGGTGGTCTTCGTCGCCCAGGATGTCGGACAGCACGGCCACGCGCTCACCTTCTTTGATGAGACCCATGGCGATGCCGGCCACCGGCGTCTTGATGGGCACACCCGCGTCCATCAGCGCGAGCGCGCCGCCGCACACCGAAGCCATCGACGAGCTGCCGTTGGATTCGAGGATCTCGGACACCACGCGGATTGTGTAGGGAAAATCTTTCTCGTCGGGCAGCACCACCGACAGGGCCAGCTCGGCCAGGTGGCCGTGGCCCGTCTCACGCCGACTGGCGCCGCGCAAAGGCTTGGTCTCTCCCGTCGAGAAAGGCGGGAAATTGTAGTGCAGCATGAAGGTCTTCTCGAACTCCTCGCCCAGACCCTCGATGTGCTGCGCGTCCTGCTTGGTTCCCAGGGTCGCGGTGACCAGAGCCTGGGTTTCCCCGCGCGTGAACAACGCCGAGCCATGCGTGCGCGGCAGAAGGCTCACCTCGCAGGTGATCTGCCGGATGTCCTCGGTGGCCCGCCCGTCGATGCGCCGGCCCGTGTTGAGCACCAGCTCGCGCAGGTGCTTCTTCTTGGCCGACTCGTAGACCTCCTTGATCTCAGAGTCACGCTCGGAAAATTCTGTCTTGGCCACTTCCAAGATTTCGCTCCCCACCGCATCCAGGGCCGCATAGCGCTCGAGCTTCTCGCGGATGGCCATGGCAGCTTCGATCTTGGGCTGGGCCAACTCGCGCACGCGCGCGTCCAGCGCCAGATCCACCACCGGAGCCTGGAAGGCGCGCTTGGGCTTGCCCACCGCGGCCCGCAGTTTTTCCTGCAGGTCGATGAGCGGCTGCGCCGCCTTGTGCGCGAACATGAGTGCGTCGACCAACACTTCCTCGGACACATGCTGGGCCCCGCCTTCCACCATCACGATGGCGTCGCGGCTGGCGGCCACGGTCAAATCCAGTTCAGAAGCCTGGCGCTGGACAAACGTCGGATTGACGATGAACTCGCCCCCGACGCGGCCCACGCGCACGCCGGCAAACGGGCCGGCCCATGGCAAGTCGGAAAGGTGAAGCGCAGCCGAGGCGCCGGTCATGGCCAGCACGTCGGTCGGGTTCTCTCGGTCGGTCGACAACACCGTGGCGATAACCTGGGTGTCGAAGCGCCATCCCTTGGGAAACAGCGGCCGGCAGGGTCGGTCGATTATCCGCGAAGTCAGCACCTCGGTTTCAGTCAGCCGTCCTTCGCGCTTGAAATAGCCGCCCGGGATCTTGCCCGCGGCCGACGTCTTCTCGAGATAGTCGACAGTGAGGGGCATGAAATCGATGCCCGGCCTCACCGTGGCGGCTCCCACCGCCGTGACCAGCACCATGGAGTCGCCATAGCGCACCACCACGGCCCCGTCGGCCTGCTTGGCCATGCGGCCAACCTCGATGCTGAGCTCCTTGCCACCTAGGGACACGCCTTCACGTACAAACATTTCGCTGCTCCTCTCTAGCGGCCCCTGTGGCTTCGTCCCTCATCTCGCGGGTCCGGATCGAATCTGCACCGAACGCAAGGCGCGGCTCGAACCAGCGGGAAGAAGGATGAACGCAAGCACCGGGGCCCTCTGTTTAAGTGGCGGGCGATGCATCACGCACGCCCGCCGTCCATACTGGAAAAACTTCGGGCCTACTTGCGAATACCGAGCGACACGATCACGTCTCGGTAACGCTTGACGTTCTTTTTCTTCAGATAGTCGAGCAGCCGGCGTCGCTGTCCGACCAGCATGAGCAGACCACGACGCGAATGGTGGTCCTTGGAATGCTCGCGGAAATGCTCGGTCAGATACGCGATACGCTCAGACAATAGGGCTATCTGGACTTCAGGGGATCCAGTGTCAGCCGGACCCCGGGCGTACTTCTTGACAACTTCTGCTTTCTTTACTGCGGCTAGCGCCATGCAATCACGCTCTTTTCTTTAACTTTCGCCTTTTTCTCTTCGCCTAATTTCCTACATTGCGCGCCGAGAGTCAACCGACGTTAAACACCCGTAGGATGCGAACAGCCCCCTCCGTGTTTCGATCCACCACGGCCACCACGACTTCCGACGGAAGCAGGACGCAAAGGGGCCCACGCTCGGCCGCGCCAGGGCCGAATTCCTCCCACTGAACGTGCTGGCCGCGAGCCAGACGCACAGCCAGCGCATCTGCGACGGTCACAGCCGGAAACTGGGCCAGCGCCTCACGCAGTGAGACGAAGGGCAAAGCGCGTCCTTCTTCAACGCATGCCTCGATGGCGTCGAGGGACAGGGCTTGCGCCAGCACAAATGGCCCCGAAGCCGTTCGGCGCAGCTCGGTCAGGTGCGCACCCACGCCCAGGTCACGGCCCAGGTCCGCGGCGAGCGAGCGAATGTACGTGCCCTTTGAACAGCGGATGCGCAGGCGCGCCCGATCAGGCGGCTCGAAGGCCACCAGCACGAGTTCGTGCACCCTCACGTGCCGGGGCGGCCTGGCGATTGTCTGTCCGGCGCGTGCGTAGCGATAAAGCGGCTGGCCGTGGTGTTTGAGCGCCGAGAACATTGGGGGCACCTGTTCGATCGCGCCGCGAAAGCCCGCCAGGGCTGCCTCCACGCGAACGGCGTCCAGGTTGCCGACCGGCTTCTCGGACAGCACCTGCCCGGTGGCATCCAGGGTGTCGGTTTCGACGCCGAAACGCACAGCAGCCAGGTATTCCTTGTCAGCACCAAGCAGAAAAGGAATGACCTTGGTGGCCTCGCCCACGCACACCGGCAGCACGCCCGAGGCCATGGGGTCGAGCGTCCCACCGTGGCCGAGCTTGGGCGCGCGCGCGCTAGCGCTTCCCGCGCGCATGAGCGCACGGCGTACTCTTGTGAGCACCGCGAAGGAAGTGGGGCCGACCGGCTTGTCGACGACGAGAACGCTCACTCTTTCTTGGCCACCTCTCGCAGGAGCTGCTCGATATGGGCCTCCTGCTCCAACACACGGTCGACCTCGAAGTCCAGCCCCGGCGTGACCTTGAGTCGCAATCGCTCGCCCACCTGCCGCCGCATGAACCCGGCCGCACTCTGCAAGCCGATGCGCACCTTCTCCGCGCCCGCGTCGTCCGCGCCGTGTACCGTGAAGAACACGCGCGCCTGGCGCAGATCTCCGGTGATGCGCACGTAGGTGATGGTAATGAGGCCTGCGTCGCGTACGCGCGGATCCTTGATGGCCCCGCGCACCACCATCTCGCCGATGACCTCGCGAATCTCGCCCGCGACCTTTTCCGCTCGCTGACTCACCCCTATCCCTTCCACCCCAGGTCGTTTTCCGCCAGGGGTTGGCTGAAGGTCAAGAGCTCACGCTCCACGTTGGTGGCTTCGGCCAGACCGCGTACGAAGCGCACCACCTCATCCAGCGCCGATTCCACGAAGCGGCGGTCGTTGCCCAGCAAGGTCAAGCCCAGCACACCCCGTTGCCAGACATCGTTTTCGTCCACCTCGGCGATGGCGACATTGAACTTGTTACGCACGCGATCCTTCACCCGCCGCAGAACCATCCGCTTCTCCTTCAGGGAATGGCTCTCCGCAATGAAGAGCGTGATGCGGGCGATACCGACGGTCATGCCGGTGGCTGATTGATCGGCAACGTTCTCCCTCTCCCTCCGGGAGAGGGTTGGGGTGAGGGTGCTGGATCGGACGCGAACCCATGCCGCGGACTTGTGGCACAACCCCTGCGTCGCTTCAGCGTCTGGCCTAGACAAAGCATCACCCTCACCCCCGGCCCCTCTCCCGGCGGGAGAGGGGAAAACAAAGTGCTTGTCCTCGAATCATGACCGGTCATCGAGGAAAGCCCCCTCCTACTTTCGCGTCGGCGGGGCGGAGGTGGGCTGGTCCAAGACCGCGGCAATGGACTCCACCTCGAAGGCCTCGATGATGTCTCCCTCTTTGACATCGCCGTAGTTTTCGATGGCGATGCCGCACTCGTAGCCGTGGGTGACCTCACTGGCGTCCTCCTTGAATCGGCGCAGCGAGCTCAAGCGGCCGGTGTGGACCACCACGGAATCGCGAATCAGGCGCACATGCGACCGGCGCGTGACCTTGCCCTCGATCACCGTGCAACCAGCCACGGTACCCGCCTTGGTGATGTGGAACACCTGGCGCACCTCGGCCCGGCCCAGGATCTTCTCTTTGCTCACCGGCGAGAGCATGCCCAGCATGGCCTTCTTCACGTCATCGATGGCGTCGTAGATGATCTGGTAGAGCTTGATGTCCACGCCCTCTTGATCGGCCAAGGCGCGCGACTTGCCTGCGGGCCGCACGTTGAAGCCGACCACGATGGCCGCCGACGCCTTGGCCAGGGTCACGTCAGATTCCGTGATGCCGCCCACGCCGGCCGAGAGCACGTTGACCCCCACCGTCGGCGTAGACAGGTTGCGCAAGGCATTCGAGATCGCCTCGACCGAACCCTGCACATCTGCCTTGAGCACGATGCGCACCTCCTTGACCTCGCCCAGCTTGATCTTCTCGAGGATGTTCTCTAGCGACACGCGCGTGGCGCCGCTGGCTTCCTTGCGCTTGCGCTGTTCGCGCCGGTGTTCGACCAGCGCCTTGGCCGACTTTTCGTCGGTGACGACGTTGAATATTTCGCCCGCGTCGGGCACACCATCCAGGCCGAGCAGCTCGACCGGCGTGGAGGGCGGAGCCTCGGTGATGTTCTGGCCCTTGTCCCCCAGCATGGCGCGAAGCTTTCCATAGGCCTCGCCAGCCACCACCAGGTCGCCCGTCCGCAAGGTGCCTTCTTCGACCAGCACGGTCGCGATGGCGCCGCGAGAACGATCCAGGCGCGCCTCCACCACGTGACCCTTGGCCGCCTTCTTGGGATTGGCCTTGAGCTCCAGCACCTCGGCCTGCAACGCCAGCATCTCCAGCAGCTTGTCGATGCCCTGCTTGGTCTTGGCGGAAACCTCGACGAAAATGGTCTCGCCGCCCATTTCCTCCGAGACCAGTTGCTGCTCCATCAGGCGGGTGCGAACCATGGCGGGGTTAGCGCCAGGCTTGTCGATCTTGTTGATGGCCACCAGGATGGGTACCTCGGCCGCCTGCGCGTGCTTGATGGCCTCAATGGTTTGCGGCATGGGCCCTTCTTCGGCCGCAACCACGATGACCACGATGTCCGTCATCTGGGCGCCGCGCGCGCGCATGGCAGTGAAGGCCTCGTGGCCGGGCGTATCCAGAAACACCACATCGCCTTGTGGGGTGTGAACGCGATAGGCCCCGATGTGCTGGGTGATGCCACCGGCCTCGCCGCCCGCTACGTTGGCTTTGCGAATAGCGTCGAGCAGAGAGGTCTTGCCGTGGTCCACGTGGCCCATGACGGTCACCACGGGAGCGCGTGGCACCAGGTCTTCGGGGTTGTCGACCACCTGGCCCTCGGAAATGACCTCTTCTTCGTTGAAGGCGGTGGACTCGACCTGATAGCCAAACTCGGTGGCGATCAGGCTGGCGGCGTCGAGCTCGATGTTCTGGTTGATGTTCACGCCCATCATGCCCAGCGCCCAAAGCTTCTTGACCACCTCGTTGCCCTTGACCCCCATCTTCTGGGCCAGGTCAGCCACCCCGATGGTCTCGCCCATGCGGATGACCCGCTTGTGCTCCGCCGGCGTCGTGATGAGCGTCTGCTTGAGCTTCTTGCCCGCCATCGCAACCTTCTTGCGAGGCGGCCCTCCCGGCCGCTGCCCGGGAGCCCCCGGCGCGCGCCAGTCGCGGCCACCCGGGCCGCGCGAAACCAGGCTGCCCCGTCCCATGCGCCGCAGTTCCTCGTCCCGATCCTTGATCTCGATCTTGGGAACGCCGGCCTCGCGCGCGCCCAGCCCCGGCAACTGGATGAACTGCCCGGTGGCGGCCGAACCGGTCACCACCGGTTGGGGAATCTTCACCGGCACCTGGACTTGTGTGACCGGCTTGGCCTCGCCCGACGGCAAGATAGGTTCAGTCTCCGCCTCGGCCGCGACCTCGGCCGGGGCAGCACCGGCGGGCTCCTCAGCCACCGCCGACGGGGCCTCTGTGGTCACCTCGCTCACCGCCGGGACGTGAGCCTCTGCCGCGAACGCCGGCGCTTCCGGCTCACTGGGTGCAGGTGCAGGCGCGCCCGCGAAAGGTGGCTCCGGCAAAGGCGCAGGAGACGGTGCCTCGCGCAAGGACGGCGACGGCGGCGGCGGCGCAGGCGGAGCGGCAGGCCGCGTCGCTGCTGGACGGCCGGCCCCCGCCGGAGCGGTCCGCGACCGCCGCCGGATCACGGTGTCGCTCAGACGCTCTTCGACCAGGCTTTCTTGGCGTTCGCGCTCGATGGCTCGCCGGACCCGGTCGACATCGGCGCCGGCCAGGTTCGACATGTGGTTGGCCACCTCAATGCCCAGGGTGCGAGCCTTGGCAACCAGGTCCTTGGGGGCCATGCCAATCTCTTTGGCCAGCTCGTAGACGCGGACCTTCGCCGCGGCCACCGCTGTGCCCGCCGGCTCGGAGCCGGGATCTCTGCGTTCATATCCGCTCATCATAGTGATTCACCCTGCTCGTGGGACGAAGCCCCGAGCGCCACGCTCACGTCGCTCAGAAGCCGAATCGGGTCCAGCGCGTCCACCTTCCCGCGAAAAGCCCGGCCGAACGCCCGCTGCTTGACTGCGGCGTTTGCACATTCCGGGGTGGGATGCAGCCAGGCCCCGCGCCCCTGTCGCGGCATCGCGGCCCCGCCTCGCCGGATGGCAAGCGCCACGCGGCCGTCGGGCGCTGCCAAGCGAACCAGTTCGCTGGCCGGGACGACGCGCCGACAACCAATGCAAGTTCTTTCGGAAATGCGCCCCATGGTATTCCGCTTCCGCTAGGTCCTCTCCTCAGATGCCACCACCTCGGGTGCCGCGGCCGCCGCTGCCGCCGCTGCCGCCTGGGCGCGCGCCCGCTCCTCGGCGCGGCGTTGCTCCTCCAGCGCTGCCGCCCGGCTGGCCGCGGCGATCAGGCGAGCCGCCGCTTCCAGGCTGTCCACCCCGGGCAGGGTCGCCAGTTCGTCCACCCCGGCCCGGGCCAGGGCATCGGCCGAACCCCACCCCGCGCGCAGCAGCGCCTCGAGGATTTCCGGAGTGGCCCCCTCGATGGCGGTGAGCGAGGCCCGCGCCCGCTCCTCGGCCTCGCGCATCTTGGTTTCCGAATGGATGTCAATGCGCCAGTTGGTGAGTTGTGAAGCGAGGCGCACGTTCTGCCCCTTCTTGCCGATGGCCAAGGAAAGCTTGTCGTCGGGCACCACCAGCTCCATGGTGTGGTTGGAGGCGTCGATCATCACGCGCGAAACCTGGGCCGGCGCGATGGCGTTGCACACGAAACGAGCCGGGTCGTTGTCGTAGGGCACGATGTCGATCTTCTCGCCGCGCAATTCCTGCACCACCGCCTGCACGCGCGAGCCCTTCATGCCCACGCACGCGCCCACTGGATCCACGTCGCGATCGCGTGAGCTGACCGCGATCTTCGAGCGGGCACCCGGCTCGCGCGCCGAGGCCTCAACCCGCACGATCTTGTCGTAGATCTCCGGGACCTCCATCTCGAAAAGCTTCTCCAGCAAGCCCTTGTGGCCGCGGGAAATGATGATTTGCGGGCCGCGCGCCGCCTTATCGATGTCGACCACGTAGGCCACGATGCGGTCGCCGGCACGGAACGACTCGCGCGGCACCTGCTCGCGCACCGGCAGCACCGCCTCGGCACCACCCAGATCGACGATGATGCTGCCGCGTTCAAAGCGCCGCACGATGCCCGAGATCAGCTCGCCCTTCTTTTCGCGGTACTGGTTGAACACATTGTCGCGTTCGGCTTCGCGCACCCGCTGCAGGATGACCTGCTTGGCGGTTTGCGCGGCGAAGCGACCGAAGGTCTTCCAGGCCCGGTTGAGCTTGAGCAAGGCCCCGTACTTGGCGTCTTGTTCCTCGGCCCGCGCCTGATCCTTCTCGTCGAAGAAGATCTGAAACAGCAGCTCGTCGCCCACGTCGGCCTGCAGATTGAACTGCTTGGCTTCGTCGAGCGAGATCTCCTTGGCCGGGGTGGACACCGGGTCGGCCACGATGATGATCTGGAACAGGTCGACCCGTCCGGTGGCGTCGTTGAACTTGGCCTCCATCTCGCGCTCTTCGCCAAAGGCGCGCTTGGCCGCGGTCAGGATCGCCGACTCGAGGGCTTCGACCAGGATCTTGCGCTCGATATTCTTGTCTTTCGAAACCTGATCGATGACCTGACTCAGGCTCGTCCCTTCGCTCATGACGCACTCCTGTCTGGCGCATGGGGCGCAACGGTCTCGTCGCGCCCGGTCTTGCTGTGACCATGGGGATGTTCCCTGGCCCCCTCCCGCTCTGGCTCAGGTGGCTGATGCCCACCTTCGCCACCGCCCGCTTGCCGGCGAAACTCGGCGGCCCAGTCCGGAACCAGGTTGGCTCGCACGATGGTCGCGATGGGCAGGTTGTACACCTTGCCGTCACAATCGACCTCGACCTGGCCATTCTGCGCTCCGCGAAGCACACCGGAAAAGTTCCGCCGTCCCTCGGTTGGTTCGCTACTGCGAATCTTCACCTGTTGACCGGCAAAGCGCCGGAAGTCCTGCTCGCGGCGCAGCGGACGGTCAATGCCAGGCGAGCTGACCTCGAGCTTGTACGTGTGATGAATCACGTCGGCGACGTCCAGAGCCGCTGACAGGTCCCGGCTGACGCGCTCGCAGTCCTCATGGCTCACCGCGATTCGAGGCAGAACGTCCGCCGGTGGCTCGCTCGCGCCGGGTAGGTGCGGTGGCTCGGGCCGGTCGATGAACACGCGCAGAACCCACCCTTCCCCTTCGCGATTCCACTGTAGCTCGATCAGATCCAGTCCCGCCCCCTGAATTGGGGGTTCGACCAGCTGCCAGAGCACGTGGGATTCAGTGCGCATTCTTTGCGGTTGTGTGGTCGGGTTTCGTTGGACAAAAAAAAGGCGGGCTCGATGGCCCGCCCACGAACTTTGGGGTGTGCCTGCTAATGACGAAGCTTCTTACCACGACAGAGTTTTGGGCGCAATCGCCGGCAGAAAGCCGCGTTGCGCATGCGGCTGATTGCCAGGAAAATAGCTACGGCTTGGCGCTACGTGCGCTGCGGAAGCCTAGTCGCGTGGGGAGCCCGCCGGCCCTTCGGGACGGACAGCCCAGCTTAGGGGCAAACCGTTGAACTCCGACGGAAAGAGCGCTAGGTGTTAGCCGCGGGCGTCGTCCCGAAAAGGCAAACGCAAGCACGGCAACATTTCAGGAGAACTAGTCATGGCGACCGGCAAGTTTGGAGTGGGGGTTATCGGCTGTGGCACCGTAGGGGGCGGTGTCGTGAAGCTCCTCGTCGAGGAGGCTGAGAACCTGCGCCGCAAGACCGGCGTGGCGGTCGAGCTGCGCAAAGCGGCAGATATCGACCCGGCCAAGCGCAAGTCCACCGGCCTGCCGGCCGAGCGGCTCACCGAGAACGCGCAGGAAATCCTGGATGACCCCGAAATCCGCGTGGTGGTCGAGGTCATCGGCGGGGTCAAGGCAGCCTATTCCTTGGTGGAGGCGGCGCTGACCGCGGGCAAGCACGTGGTCACTGCCAACAAGGAACTCATCGCCAAGAAAGGGCCTGAGCTGCTCGCGCTGGCGCGAAAACACAACGTAACTCTGCACTTCGAGGCCTCGTCGTGCGGGGGTATTCCTGTCATCAATGCCTTGGGCCAGTCGCTGGCCGTCAACCGCTTCGAACGCCTGTACGGCATCGTCAACGGCACCACCAACTTCATCCTCACCAAGATGCATCGCGAGGGGGCCGAATTCGCAGCCGTGCTGCGGGAAGCGCAGGAACTAGGCTATGCCGAGGCTGATCCCACCGCCGATGTCGACGGCCACGACGCCACCTACAAGCTGGCCATCCTGGCCGCCCTCGCCTTCAACACCGCGGTCGACTACCGCGAGATCTTCACCGAGGGCATCCGCGGTGTCACCGCGCGCGACATCGAGCTGGCCAAGGAATACGGCTACGTCATCAAACTTCTCGCCATCGGCATCGAACACGACGAGAAAAGCGTCGAGCTGCGCGTGCATCCCATGATGATCCGGCGCGACCACCCGCTCGCTGCGGTCAACGATTCCTTCAACGCCGTGTTCGCGCGCGGCAACTACGTGGGCGACGTCATGTTCTACGGCCGCGGCGCCGGCCAGTTGCCGACTGCATCCGCCATCCTGGGCGACATCATCGACCTGGCCATGCACCATCCCCAAGGCGGCGTAAGCGGGCGCATGAATTTCGGCGCGCGCAAGAAGCACGTGGTCCCCATGGGCGAGGTTGTGAGCAAGTTTTACCTGCGGCTCGAGGTGAAAGACCGGCCCGGCGTGCTGGCGACCATCGCCAAGATCTTCGGCGAGTGCGAGGTCAGCATCGCGGGCGTCAAACAGAAGGAAGCCACTGGCAAGGAAGCCGAGCTGGTCATCCTGACCCACGAAGTCCGGGAGTCCGCCATGCAGAAAGCGGTGGCCGACATCCGCAAGCTGGACGTGGTGCTAGGCGTCCGTTCGCTCCTGCGCGCGGATAGTTAGTTGGCGTGCTTGGGGCCGAAGAGCAGCGACACTGCCGTGGCAAGGGCGAGCAGGCCGGCCACCACCGCCAGTGAAATAGCCACGGGTATTGCGAAGAAGGGCTGGACCACAATCTTGATGCCAATGAAGGCCAAGATGGCCGAGATGGCGTACTTCAAGTAGACCAGCCTCTGCGCCAGGCCCGCAACCAGGAAGTAGAGCGAGCGCAGGCCCAGCACGGCAAAGATGTTCGACGTGAACACGATGAACACATCAGTGGTCACGCCGAAGATTGCCGGAATGGAATCCACCGCGAACATCACGTCCGCCGCCTCCACCACCACCAGCACGGCCAGAAGCGGCGTGGCCATCATGCGGCCTTCATGTCGCGCGAAGAAGCGGGCACCCACGAAGTCTGGCGTGATGGGCACCAGACGGCGAAACAGCCGCAGGACCAGGTTGCGCGAGGGATCGACCGGCTTTTCTTCCTGGGCCAGGATCTTGATCGCCGTGAAGACCAGGAAAGCGCCCAGCAGATACAGCACCCAATGAAACGCGTGAATGGTCACGGCCCCCACGCCGATGAAGGCCCCGCGGGAAATCACCGCACCCACGATGCCCCAGAACAAGACCTTGTGCTGCACATCCCGGCTGACCTTGAAATACGACAGAATGACCAGAAACACGAACACGTTATCAGCCGACAACGCCAGCTCCAGCAGCCAGCCTTGCAGAAACTCCAATCCCTTGTGCACGCCAAAGCGTCGCAGCACGAAGAGGTTGAAGGCCAGACCCAGGCTGCACCAGACCACGACCCAGATGGCGGCGTCGCGCATGCGCACGGGACGTGCCTCGCGGTTGAACACGCCCAGGTCAATGGCCAGCGCAACGACCACGATCAGGGCGAAAAGCCCCCAAACCAAGGGTGAACCAACCGAGGTCATCGCGGGGCTGCTTCCGGAACCTGCACTCGCACGTGGATGGGACCACGCTCGGCTGCGTCGCCCCGGGGCGTGCCCAGGGCACGCGGCTGGGGCGCCATGAAAGACTGGTTCATGCAACCCGCGATGGCGCCGGCCCTGCGTTGAAGAACCACGACCACAGCCAGAAGCGCCAGCAGCAGCAGAACCCGCGTGACCGTCCCGCGTGGCAGAGTTGCCCAGAAGCCCGCCCGTGGTTCTTCGTCGCCCTCATGGTTGTGTGGCTCGCTCACGATGTCCTCCGCAAGAGCTGCTTGACCCGAACGCGCGGCCGCCGGTTTCCCCGAAACGTGTCGACCTCGGCCGTAGCGATGACGTCGAGGTGCGCCCCCTGGCCCGGATCGCGATCCGCCATGGTAAATGCTATCGCTTGGCTCACGGCCGCGCCACGCGACAATGTGATCTGCAGGTGCGACCCACCCACCACGCGGGTCGAGCGCGCCACCACGTCGGGCAGAACCAACAGTGGCTCGTTGTTGCCCATGCCAAATGGCGCCAGCCGCTCAAACTCCTCGGCCTGCACCAGATCGAGATCAGCCAGCTCCGCCGCCGCGTCCACTTCCAGCACCGGATCCTGCGTGCGGCTGTCGAAATGGCTCTGCGCCTGGGCCACGAACTTGGCCCGAAAAGCCTCCATCTGGGCGGCCGACAATCCCAAGCCGGCCGCGGCTGCGTGCCCGCCGAAAACGGTGAGATGTTCCTGGCACGCCGCCAGCGATTGGTAGAGATCGAGCCCGCCGGTGGTGCGCGCGGAACCCCGCCCGCTGCCGTCCTTGAAACCGACCACCACCACCGGCTTCTTGAATTTGTCGACCAGCTTGGCCGCCACGATGCCGACCACGCCCTGGTGCCAGCCCTCGGCGCCCAGAACCAAGGCCGCGTCGTTGGGGAACGCCTCGGCCGCGCGCAGCGCTTCGGCCCACATCTCTTCCTGGATTCTCTGCCGGTGGCGATTCATGTCGTCGAGCTCGCCTGCTAGACGAGAAGCTTCAGCCGCGTCGGACGCCAGCAACAAATCCAGAGCCACTTGCGCATCGCCGAGCCGGCCGGCGGCATTCAGGCGTGGCGCCAGACGGAAGCTCACATCTGAGGTGATCACGGATCCGGTGTCAACCCCGGCAATCTCGGCGAGGGCACGCAGCCCGGGACGCCGGAACGCCGCCAGATCGCGCAGGCCGAGCGACGCCAGAATGCGGTTCTCCTCACGCAGAGGAACCATGTCCGCAACCGTGCCCAGGGCCACCAGGTCCAGCGCCTCGCGCGGATCAAAGCGGTCGGCCGCCGGGTGACCTTGGCCGCGCAGGCGGGTGCGCAAGGCTGCCGCCAGATAGAACGCCACCCCGCACGATGCCAGGCCCTTGAAGGGAAACTTGTCGTCGCTGCGATGAGGGTTGAGCAGCGCCGAGGCGGCTGACGGCCCGGAGGGCACGTGGTGGTGGTCGATGACAATCACGTCCACGCCGCGCGCGCGACAGAGCACGATGGCCTCACCGTCGCTGGTGCCGCAATCGCCGGTCACCACCAGGGTACAGCCCTGGTCGAGGAACTGCGTGACATCACCCGGCGACAGGCCGTAGCCCGACGAACGGTGCGCCACCCGCGCGACCACTTGCGCCCCGAAAGCGCGCAACATGGTGGTGAGCACGGCCGCGGTGGTCACGCCGTCCACGTCATAATCGCCGAACACGCCAATGCGTTCCCCGGCGGTCACGGCCGGCACCAGCCGGTCCAACGCTCGGTCCAGATCCGCGATGCCATCGGGCGGCCGCAGATCCGCCAGCTTGGGCGTCAGGAAGCGGGCCGCCGCCGCGGGATCGTCGAGACCGCGCGCCGCCAGCACCGTGGCCGTCAAGCGACGCAGGTGCAGCTCGTCGCGCAGGCGCGCCACAACCGTGTCGTCAGTGGGACGAACTCGCCAGGTGAGGGTCATGATTGCGACCTGCCGGCGGGCATCGCCCGGTCCTATCAGGTCTCGACCGGCTCTTCTTCGTCACGCCGAACCGGCCGGCGAGTCGGCCGCGCCGCCTGCCGCTTCTGCACCGCCACGTACTTCTCGTTGAGCCAGATCAGGATGGGGCTGGCGATGAAGATCGACGAATACGTGCCCACGATGACGCCCACATTCATGGCAAAAGCGAAATCGCGGATCCCCCCGCTGCCGAAGATGTTCATGGCCAGGGTCACGAAGAACACCGTGCAGCTGGTCAGAATGGTCCGCGACAGGGTTTCATTGATAGCGTGATTGACCACGCGATCAAACGCCCGATCGCGATAGCGGCTGGCGTTCTCGCGGATACGGTCAAACACCACGATGGTGTCGCTCATCGAGTAGCCGATGATGGTCAAGATCGCTGCCAGGGTGGTGAGCGAGAATTCCTTGTAGGTGACCGCGAAGGCCCCCACCGTGAGGATGGCGTCGTGCAAGAGGGCGACGATGGTTCCGGGGCCGTAGCGAAAATCGAAGCGGAAGGCGACGTAGACCACGATGAGCAGGATGGCCCCCATCAAGGCCCGGATTCCGTCGAGCTGAAGCTCCTTGCCGGCCTTGGACCCCACCGACGACACCTGCGGGATGCTGGTCACCGCGCCAGCGCCCAGCTTGGCGTCGAGCGCCGCGCGCACCTCGGACTCCATGCCGACCAGGGTGGCTTCGTAGGTGTGGTCCTGGGGCGGGCCGAACTGCTGCACGCCCTTGTCCGTGGTAGACGTGCCGGCGGCCTTGAGCGCAGCAGCCAATTCCGCCGGATCCAAGGCCCGGTCGAAACGGATGTAGACCTTGTCGCCGCCCTCGGAGAACTCGAACTTCTTCAGGATGGCCTCGCCCACCCGCGCCAGCGCCACCTCCACCTTCTTCGACTGCTCGGTCGACATGACGGACACAGCCCCCATGCGGATCATGTACGCGTTGCTCGATCCACGCTCCATCGCGCTGCCGTACTTGACCACGTCAGGGTTGTCGAACCCCTTGGCCTCCAGCGCCGCGCGTATCGCGCCCGCGTCGACAGGCTTGGAGAAGTCGACCACGATTTCGGTGCCACCGCGGAAATCAACGCCCCAGTTCAACGCGTGCCCACGACTCTTGATGACGTAGGCGTTGATGGGGAGCATGAGGAAGGTGACCAGCAGCAGGGTGATGGACGCCCCGATCCAGTACTTCTGGTTGCCAATGAATTCGAGATTGATGCCGGGCTTGATGATCTCGAAAAATTTCTGATTCGCCGCCATCGGTGATTCTCCTGCCTGCTAAATGGAAAGGGTCGCGGGAACCGACCCGCGGCGGCCCACGATAAGATCGAACATCCACCGCGACATCCACACCGAGGTGAGCAGGTTGGACACGATGCCCACCAACAGGGTGACTGCGAAACCGCGGATGGGGCCGGAGCCGTAGGAATAAAGCACGATGCCAGCCACGAAGTTGGTCACGTGCGCGTCGAACACGGTCCAGAACGCGCGCTGGAAACCGGCATCGACCGCCGTGCGCGGCGACTTGCCCTGGCGTAACTCCTCGCGTATGCGCTCGTAGATGATGATGTTGGAGTCCACCGCCATACCGATGGTGAGCACCAACCCCGCGATGCCGGGCAAGGTCAGCGAAGCCTCGAAGGCAGCCAAGATGGCCACCATGAACAGCATGTTGAGCACCATGGCCAGATTCGCGATGAACCCAGCCACCCGGTAGTAGATGAGCATAAACAGCACCACGGCGATGGCCCCGATCATCATGGAGAACTTGGCCTTGTCGATGGAATCCTGACCCATGGTGGCGCCCACCTGGGTCTCAAACGACTTCTTCAGTGGCGCGGGCAGAGCACCCGAGCGCAACACCGCCACCAGATCCTTTACCTCTTGCTGCAGCTTGAAGGGATCGCCGTATCCGCCCATGGTGATGCGACCGCGCTCGCCGATCTTGGACTCGATGACCGGCGCGCTGGTGATCTTCTCGTCGAGCACGATGGCCATCTTGCGGCCCACGTTCTCGCCGGTCAGCTTCTCCATCATGGCCGAGCCCTGCCGGTTCATGGTGAACGACACCTCGGGCCGGCCCATCTCGTCCCAGGTCGCGTCGGCGTTGGCCAGATACTCGCCGGTCACGCCGGCGCGCTTCTTGAGCAAGTACGTGCGATAGAACTTCTCCGGCGCGGCGTCACCGCTCTCGCGCGGACTGATCTCCTCGATAACTATTTCGCGATCGGGGGGCACCGCCAAATCGCCCGAAAGAGCCGCGATGAACTTCTCCAGCCCGGGACGATCCTTGCTGCGCAGGAACACGTCTTCGTGTTGCTGGCCCGAATGCTTCTCGGTCCAACTTTCCGGCTCAGCCTTGATAGGGCCATCCTTGGGCAGGCTGGCACCCAGCTTCTTCATGTACTCCGTGCCATCGTCGACGATCTTGAATTCAAGCTGGGCGGTGCGGCCGATGATGCTCTTGATGCGCTCGAAGTCGGACTGCTTGAGGCCAGGCAGCTCGACCACGATGTCCGTGCCCTTCTTGATGATGGTGGGTTCGGCCACACCGAACTTGTCCACGCGGCCGCGGATGGTTTCGATGGCCTGGCGCAACGCCAACTCCTCCACCTCGGCCACGCGGTCAGGATCGTAGCGCAGCCGCAGCGTGCCCGCGCTGGCGTCACGGTTGACCTCGTCCAGTTCGCGGCGGTAGGGCTTGAGCAGTTCTGCGTCCACGCCGGCCAGGCCTGCGGGATTCTTGAAAGACACAGTGATGTCGTCGCGCCCTTCGCGGCCCACGGTGACATCCGGCGACTTCTTCTTGATGGCGTCCTCGATGTCATTCGACAGACGGTCCACCTTGCTCGACACGGCCTTGTCGATGTTCACCTCGTAGACGAGGTGCAGGCCGCCCTGCAAGTCCAGACCAAGCTGGATGCGTTTGGTGAAGTGGTCCTTGAAGAAAGCGGGACGCTTCTCCTCAGGCACCACTGTGGGCACCAGGTAGAGACCGGCGAGAACAATGGCACATCCATAGAGGAGGGCCTTCCACCACCACGATCGTTCCATGAAATGATCCTTGCTGCGCTAGGAGGCCTTGTCGTCCGACTTCGGGGTTTCGTTGAACTTGTGGCGACCCGTGACGGCACTGCGCAGGACGCGGAGGCGGACGCCCTCCTGGACCTGCAACGTGACCACGTCATCCTTGATCCCCGTGATGCGCCCAATGAGGCCACCGGTGGTCGCCACATCGTCGCCCTTTTGCAACTCGGACAGCATCTTCTGGTGTTCTTTCGCCTTCTTGGACTGCGGGCGAATGACCAGGAGATACATGACGCCGAAGATCAGCAGCATGGGAATCAGCATGCCGCCGAGCGCACCGCCCGGAGACGATGAACCCGAAGACGATGCCTGGGCCAATGAGACAAAGTATTGAGTCACGAAGGGAGACGTTTAGCAGAGGGGTGATCCGGGGTCAATCTAAGCCGGCAGGGGGCGCCTCGAAAGCCGCAGGAGGTCGTGGGCGTTGACGTGGCCACCGCCCCCACTATTTCACGGCCCGGACCGTCTTCGCTGGAACGTCTCGACCAAGCACCGCATCGGACCTGAACTTGCCCGGCAGATACCGGTCGAGATGACCCAACCACCAAAGCACGGCCAGTCCCAGAAGCACGAGTAGCGTCAGGTACAAGCCCCAAGGGGATCGCTTCTGGGCAAACGGGTCGCGCAACTGGCGGCGAGCGCCCGGCGGCAACGCCGCCACCTTGGTCAGAGCCGAGCCAAAGGGAATGTTGATCTTGGCCAACGCGTTCACTGACCAGCCGTTCGCGTCCAGGATGGGACCCACGTTGCGCTGGCGCAGCTTGAGCCAGGCGATGAGCATGGACGGGCCCGAGATGGCGAGCAGCAGGCCCAGCGCGCCCACCGGCATCCACATGCCCAATCCCAGGAAGGTGGCCAAGATGCTGGACAGGAAGGTCGCCATTCCCGCCACGGCCACTCCTATGGCGGCCACTGTGCCCACGTCGATCTTCTTGGGCTCGGGCTTCTTCTCTGCTGTCTCGTCGGCTTTTGTCTTGTCAGCGTGAGCGGCTTGGGTCGCTGCCGCTTGCGTCTTTTGCCGCGCTTCTTCATCTGCGGCCGAGGCGCGCTTGGCCACCTGCTCTTCGATCATGCGCACGAATCGCTTGTAGGGCGCCCAGGCGGCCTGCCGGATGCCAATGGGATTCTCGATGATGCGCGTGACTGCGGCATCCCAATCGTTGCCCTTGTGGTCGTAGAACACGCCGTTGCGCCCGACCATCAGATTGTCAGTGCCACCGCCTGTCACAACCGCAACGATGCTTCGCTTCTCGCCATCCTTGCGGGTGCAGTCGCAGTAGACCAGAAAGGCCCGGGCCAGCCCCGCGACAGTCGCGTGCTTGGCAGCATCTTCGACGGGCAGGCACAGACTGCAGCTTCGCCCATCAAGGTAGAGCGTGCCAGCCTGGAAGATGGCGCGGCGCTGGCCGTAGAACTCGGAGAAGTTCACGAAGTTGCGCACCAGGCGGACCAGGTCGCGGCGGAACAGGATCATCTTCTCCACCATGGCGATCTGACTGCTCTGGTCCTCCAGGGCCACGTCCTTGACTACCAGCGCGCTCAACTCCTGGCGGAAAGTCCCGGCATGGAACTCGCGCACCCTGGCATCACCCAGCCCGGCCAGTGCCGCCGACGGCCGGGCCGCCTGCCAGGCGGCAAAGGGCGCCAGTCTCTCCTTGATGGTGGTCCAGTCCGATTCGGTTAGCGCGGTCTTGTCAGCACCCAGCATCGGCCGAACCGCGGCCGATGCCATGGTCGCCAGCTTGGCCGCCCAAGCCGGATTCAGCCCATCGGATAGCAGCAGCGGACGCTCGGCTCCGATGGCGGCCAGCGGGAGTTGCGCGATCTCGGCGGCATCGTTGGTCAGGGTCCTGCCGGCCAGGGCAGCCAAGTCGCTCTCGGTAGGACCAAGCACCGCGACCGCCCGTCCGTCAAAGGCGGCCAAGCGACAGCGGGCAAAGTAGTCGTCGACCTTGGCTCGAACTGCATCCACGGCTGCCGCAGCCTCGGACGTCGCGCCGCCCAGCGGCCGAATGGAGGCGTCCCGCTCAGCCTGGTCAAGCCAGGCGACAGTGGCAGCCACCTCTTCAAAAAACTTGTCGATGGTGGGTTGATCCACGCCCGGCTTGCCGCTCCGGTCAGGCTTCCCGCCCATGACTTTGATGACGTCCTCGATGGCCCGACGAGTGGGCTCGTCGTTCGCAGAGTCGGCTGGCACAATTCCGTCGCCGTTGAATCGGCTGCCAGCCAGGATCTCGGCCGCGCCAGCCACATCCTCCACCGAGAGTGCGCTGGCGTCGGGACGTCCCAACTTGGCGAGCAAGCGCCGGGACGCGGCCAACACATCGCGGCCCAGTTGGGTTTTCTCATTGATGGATGCAAGCGGAACACAACCTCCCTCAGTGAAGAGGTCGTCCAGATTGCCAAAGACCTGCTTGGCCCATTCCACCGCGGCCAAGATTTCGGGCGACCGGATGCGCCCGTCGTGATCGGCGTCGACGCAATCCAAGGTGCGGCTGTCGAACTCCAGCCCCCGCGTGGGACAGGACAGCGCCATCCACAGCTTCTGGTCGAGCTCGCTCAGGTGGCCGAGCTCAGCCCCCTCGGCGAGCACGACTTGGTCCACGTCGCCCGCGCGAAAAAACTTCCACCGGTGCGATTCTTTGTTCTGGTCACCCATGAAAGCGTACCTCCGGCAGGCGGGACGCGGATGCGTCTAGAAAAATGAATACAGGAGATTGATCTCGGTAAGCGTGTCGACCTTGTCGGAGAAGGCCCAGGAGACGTTTCGGTCCGTGGGGAAGGTCGTGCCAGCAGGCGCGCCTGCGGGAATTGGCCGCGGCGCCGGGTTCTGGTCGTACTTGAGGGTGAAACTGACACCGAGGGCCAGCTTCTTGAAGAGATTCGTGCTGATTCCCAGCTTGCCGTTGATGCGCAGGTCGTGAAAAGCATCGACACCGGTGTTGCCGGTGCTGGCGTTCAGCGCCTTGGCCTCGCGGTTGAGGTTGAACAGGGCTTCCACGCTCGCCGTTAGGCCGGTCGCAGGCGTGAGCGAAAGCGTCTCGCCCACCAGCACGCGCGCTGAATGAATGGTGACCGGGTCGACAGTCTTGCCCGGTTGTTCAACATAGCGCTCGTACGAGAAGTCGTAGCCGAGCTCGGCCACCGACAGGTTCCACTTGTCTTTGAGCAACTGGCGGCTGTAGCCCGCCTGCCCGCCGCCGAAGAGCGTCTTGCCGGCGATCTTGTCCCCAGCCCACTGGGTGCTGGCGTAGGCGACGTTGTTCTCGGACAGGAAGCGATCGTAGCGACCCTTGGTAGCCCAGTTGTTGGTGTTGACAACAGTGTCCCGATGGAGGCCGGTGATTGTCGGCGGAGTCGTCGTCGTATCGACATCCGCCACCAGATTCTTCGAACGGCCGTAGGCCACGCCCGCTAGCAGTTCCAACTTGTTGTTGCCCTCTTTGCGCGAGCCATTCACGCCAAAGTTGACGTTGGTGGCCTGCGAGTTGCCCGAGGTCATGATGAAACCGCCCTTGCTCTGCGCTTTCCATTCGACAGTTGGGACCGGAGGCGGGGCCGGCGGGGCCGGGGGAGCGACTTCCGGGCAGGGCGCCGGAGGCGCAGGGGGCGGCGTCTCAGCCTTGGTCACCTCGGCTGAAACCGCTGGTTTGGACTCGGACGCCTCGGCCGGCGCTGCTGGCTCCGGCTGGGGCGCCTCGGCCGGGGTTGCCTTGGGCTGCGAAGGCGTGTCTTGTGCAAGAGCGCGGCCACTGGTCAGGATCAACACCAGCGTCGCCAGCGCGGCCACAGTTGGGCGATTCGCTTTCCACGCGGGCGAAAGACTAGGCTTCCTCAAATCGAACATGCAGCACCTCCGGGCGAATTGGATGCGATTGTTGGGCAAAGGTCACGCCGCTTCCAGACTTTTCTTTCAAAGGCACCGCCCGCCGCTAGCTCGACCGCCGGTCGTTACGCTTCGTCGTCGGCAAAGGCCATGACGTCGCGGATGCTGTCGACGCCGGTGACCAGCATGACCAGGCGGTCGAAGCCTATGGCCACACCCGAGGTGGGTGGCATGTCGGCCAACGCCGCCAGCAACTTCTCGTCGATGGGATACACCGCCCTGCCCTGCTGGCGGCGCAACTCGGCCTCCGCAACAAAACGCGCGCGCTGCTCGACTGGATCGCAAAGCTCGCCAAAGGCGTTGGCCAGTTCGAGACCACCGGCATAGAGCTCGAAACGCTCGACCGTCAAAGGATCGCCGGGTTTGCGCCGCGCCAGCGCGGCCAGCGGCAAGGGCCAATCGAAGACAAAGGTCGGCCGGTCGCGACCTAGACGCGGTTCCACCCGATCGAGAAAGATCTGAAAGAAGATATCGTCCCAAGTTGCAGCCGTTCCCAGTTTGCAACCCGCGCGCGTCGCCAGCACGCGCAGCTCAGCCACGCTCTCGTCGCCGCGCAGGCCAATCCCAGCGAAGCGCAACAGCGCCTCGCGCACCGTGAGTCGCTCGAAGGGCGCCCCGACCGCCAGCCTCTCGGGTTTCCCTTCCCGACCCCGGCCGGCCGGCACCTCGACCGCTGGCCACCGACCGACCGCGCGGGCAGCCACTTCCACGAGCCTCTCACAGTCGCACGCGATCTCCTCCAGGCTCGCGCCGGCCCGGTACCACTCGATCATGGTGAACTCGGGTTGGTGGTGGCTGCCTTGCTCGCCCGCGCGCCAGCAGCGACAGATCTGCACGATGCGCGGCAGGCCGGCCGCCACCAGACGCTTCATGTGGTACTCGGGCGACGTGATCAGATACCGCCCCTCGTCTGCAGGAATGGCCTGCAGGTGAACTTCCTGGCCAGGCGAGGGAACGCGCGCCGGCGTCTCGACTTCGAGAAACCCCTGCCCTTCAAACCACGAACGGACAGCGCGCCTGACCTTCGCCCGCGCCTCGATCTTTCTGCTCACGAAGTTCTGCACGATGGATCCACGCTCATGTAGCCAGAGCCACATGCGGCTGAGAACATAGAGGGGAGAGGAGAGCACACAGAGGGCAAGCGCGCCCTTCGATGGCTGGCACAATCCAGGAACAACGCACGGCCCTGCCTGTTGCCGGAACGTGTTTTCTACCCAAGGCACGCAGGTTTAGGTACTGACGAGAGAGCATAGCCAATCCCTGTCCGGCTCTGCGTCCTCTCCTCTCCCCTCTGTGTTCTCGACCGCGGGGATTGGCCAGATGAATCGCCTCACGTCAGCGCTACGCGCGGCCGACTCGCTCTAGATATTCGCCGCTGCGCGTGTCGATCTTGATGGTGTCGCCTTCGTTGATAAAGAGCGGCACCGCGATGGAGGCCCCGGTCGAGATTCTGGCCGGCTTGGTCACGCCAGTGGCCGTGTCGCCCCGGAATCCAGGCTCGGTCGCCATGACCTTCTGTTCAATGAAATTGGGCAAGGTCACGCCCACCGCGCGTTCGTTGAAAAACAGCACCTCCACCACGATCTGCTCGGGCATCAGAAGAGCGTCGTCGCCGATGGTCTCGGACGGGATGTGTACCTGGTCGTAGGTGCTGGTGTCCATGAACACGAAGCTGTCTGCTTCCTTGTACAGGTACTGCATGGTTTTGGTCTCGACGTTGGCCGATTCCATCTTTTCGCCGGATCGAACGTTGCGTTCAATGACCGCGCCCGAGAGCAAGTTCTTGAACTTGGTGCGCGTGAAGGCCGCGCCTTTGCCCGGCTTGATGAACTGGAACTCGACCACGGTGTAGGGCACGCCGTCCATCATGACCTTGAGTCCCTTGCGGATGTCGGATGTGTCGTAGGTGGACATTGGATTGGCGGATTTAGCTTGGCCGCTGTGCCCGGTCAATACCAGACTTCTGGAATCGGGCACTGCGCGTTGCGGGCGTGCAAAGCGCGCAGGGAAGCGCGGTTGGGGGGAGAGGGCCGCTCCTGGGCCTGCAACGCGGACAGATAAAGAAGCGCCGCACGGCAGGCATCACCATGGCCGGCCAGTGCCTTTTCCAGCCACCTGGCCGCCTGCTTGTGATCGCTCGCGCGCGCGGCCAGAATCCCGAGGACGAAAGCCGCAACCGGGCTGCCGCGCTCGGCCCGTCGTTCCAGTGTGGCCTGCTCGCTGGGGGATAGGCCACCCTCGCGGCCCAGTTCCATGAACGTGCGCAGATCAGGATCGATCTCGCTGAAACTGGCCGGCACATTCTTGATGGCCACGGCCAAGGCCGCACCTCCACCCTTCAGGTAGGCAGCGCGCAAGGCCACCAGATGACGCTCGGGCTGGGCGGGACGCTCAGCCGGTGGCGCCGCCCCTTCCGTCTGGCCGCGCCCGAGACGAATGGCCAGAGTGGCCCAAGCCAGCGGCACGGCCTTTTCGTCGGCCAGCTTGCGCGCGCGCACCAGCACTTCGTCCGCGGCATCAATCTCGCCCAGCGAGGCCAACACCAGCGCGGAGTCGGCCAACACGCACGCGTCCTCTGAAATCTGACCCGCGGCCCGTGCCTTGCGCGTGGCGGTGGCCCGTTCTCCGTCAAGCCGTGCCTCCTGCGCCGATGCGAGCCAGCAGGCCGCGCGCACGCCGCGCGAGACCCGGTTGTCGCCGCGACATGCCGACTCGACATGCTTGCTCCAAGCATTTTCTCCCAGGGCGCGTTCCGCCTCGGCGACCACCAACTGCACGCGCGACGCCGTCTTGTTCCTGGCAAGAAACTCGCGCGCCACACGGCGTGCGGCGCTGGCATCTCCACTGTCGAGCCGCTGCGCCGCCCAATCGGCGACAACCGGAGCGAAATCCGGGGCCAATTGCCGGGCCCGGTCCAGGTCCTTCCCGGCCCCGACGGTGTCGCCGGCCAGAGCGCGAACCCGCGCCGAGACAAACAGCAAGACCGGCGGTGGCTTTGCGGAAGCCCAGGCCAGCCCGACCTCCATGTGCTGCCGGGCGATTTCGCGATCTCCGGCGGCCAAGGCAAGCAGCGCGCGCACGGCCTCGACCAGCGCCAGCCGCTGCGGATTGGGACGGTCACCGGGTCGCAGCCGCCGCAAATCTTCCTCGGCGCTCTTCGCTCCAGGCACCCCATGGTCGAGAGCCAAGAACGCTTCGACCAGTGCCAGCCGAACCAGGGCGTCGGCGTCGGGCTCTGTGCCGGCAAGAGCCGTGCGCGCCCGATCGCGAGCGCGCATCAGGCGGTCGAAGGATCCAGACGCCAGCGCACTGTCCAGCTCCTCGCGCGGCGCCGGGCCCCGACGTTGTCCCGGCTTATAGGCGCGATAGCCCAAGACTCCCAGCCCCGCCAACAGCACGAGCGCCGCGGCCGCCGCCGCATACGTCCCGAACTTGGCAGCCGGCTTGGCCGAAGCCGGGGCGGCAGCTTCCGGCCCGCCGGACACAGCGACGGCCTGGCTGGCCGATGCCATCCGAGGCATCGCGGCTGGCACAGCCGGCGGCGTGACCGGAGTGGAGCGTGAATTGACGGCATCAACCAGCGGCGTGAAGGGATCCACCAGGGGCGTGACGAACTCGCTTCGCGGGGCGACCAGGGGCGGCTTCCGCACCGGCGGCAGCGCAGCCGGCGCCGGGGCCGCACTGGCCGCGACCGGCCGCATTTCGGGCAAGGGCGTTGGCCGAGGCGTCTTGGCGTCGGGAATATGCAAGTCCGCGGCGTACTCGCTGATGATGCGCGCGCGTGTCTCGTCGCCCTTGCGATGCAAGACATCGCCCAGTCCCCGAAAAGCCTCTGCGTTGTCAGGATGCTGCTGGCATAGCTTCACCAGCACGCGCTGGGCCGTGCTCAGGTGGCCCTGCTCGAGCAGCGTCCGCCCAAGCAGAAGGTCTTCGCTGATGTCAGGAACGTCAGGCGGCAATGGACGGCATACTACCGCAATTGGCGCGAGCTAGCCTGCAGCGCCTGCACACGCGCAGGACTAGGTCCTGCCGCCCAACTCAAAAGCGTCGTGCAGGGCGCGCACGGCCAGCTCGCTGTACTTGCCGTCGATGACGCAGGAGATCTTGATCTCCGAGGTCGAAATCAGATGGATGTAGATGTTCTCCTTGGCCAGCGCCTCGAACATCTTGAGCGCCACGCCCGCGTGCGAGCGCATGCCCACGCCCACGATGGACACCTTGGACAAATTCTCCACCGTGCGGATGTGGTCAGGCGGGCAAAAATCGCTGCAGTGCTTGACCAGCAGGTCGCGCGCCCGCTTACTGTCGCCCTTGCTCACCGTGAACGTCAGATCAGTGCGCCCCTCGGCAGAAAGCGCCTGCACGATGGTGTCCACGCCCACTCCTGCATCAGCCAGGGGCCTGAACACCTTGGAGTGAATGCCGGTGGCATCGGAGATGCCAACCATGGTGATCTTGCTTTCGTCCTTGGTGGCGGTCACGCCGGACACCAGGACGGCTTCCATCGCTTTTTCTTCAGGCACGACCCACGTCCCTTCGTTGTCGTTGAAACTCGATCGGACGTGAATCGGAACGGCGTACTTCATCCCGAACTCGACCGACCGGATCTGCAGAACTTTGGCGCCCAACGACGCCAGTTCCAGCATCTCCTCGTAGCTGATGCGATCAACCTTGCGCGCATTGGGCACCACGTTGGGGTCCGCGGTGTAGACGCCGTCGACGTCGGTGTAAATCTCACAAACGTCGGCCTTGAGCGCCGCTGCCACGGCCACCGCCGAGGTGTCCGAGCCGCCGCGGCCCAGGGTGGTGATGTTGCCTGCGTCGTCTACACCTTGAAAACCGGCAATCACCGCGATCTTGTTCTGGGCAAAGGCCTCTTCGATGGCCTGCCCCTCCACGTCCCGGATGCGCGCCCGGGCAAAAGCGCTGTCAGTCAGCACGCGAATCTGATGACCGAGCAGCGACACCGCCTTGCCACCCTCGGCATGGATGGCCAGGGCCAGCAGGCCGACCGACACCTGCTCGCCGGTGGAAGCGATGACATCCAGCTCGCGCTCGTCAGGCTCGACATGCATCTGCTGCGCGAGCCCCAGCAGGCGGTTGGTCTCACCCGACATGGCCGAGACGATGACAGCCACCTTGTGGCCCTGGCGTTGCGTGGCCAGGCAACGACGAGCGACGTTCCTGATGCGCTCGACTGTGCCAACCGAGGTTCCGCCGAATTTCTGTACGATGATCACTTCGAGGTCGAGTTATCGCCGATTCGCCAGGGCGAGGTCAATCCCAGGCGGCATCAGGCGGTAGCGGTATGCTACACTTAGCGTGGGTGCGGGACATAGGGAGGAAGCGCGATGAAGACAGTCAGGGACATTCTGGCGGCCAAGGACCAGCGGGTTTGCTCCATCCACCCGAAGGCGACGGTGTTTGACGCTCTCAAACTGATGAGCGAGATGGAGATCGGCGCGGTGATGGTGCTCGACGAAACCGGGGCGGTGCGCGGGATTCTGTCCGAACGTGACTACGCTCGGAAGATCCGGCTGCAGGGCAAGACCTCACGCGAAACCGCGGTGGCCGAGATCATGACCCCGGTCGAGCACATGCATACAGTCAAACCGACCAATACCCTGGAAGACTGCATGGTCCTGATGACTGCCAAGCACGTGCGCCACCTGCCGGTGTTCGAGGACTCGCGCTTTCTGGGTGTGATCTCCATCGGCGACGTGGTCAAGGCAATCATCTCCGAAAAGCAGAGCCTCATCGATCAGTTACACGACTACATTTCCGGCAAGTTCGGGTAGCCACGTCCGACATGGGAACCCTGGGAGGGTTCGCTCCGCCCTTCGGCCCCCCACCCGCCACCGCCTCCCCGCTCGCTTCGCTCGGCCTCGCCATACCCTCCCGCGATGGTGCGCCGCCGGCGAGGGCGCGCGCGAGGCGCGCGGGGTGGGCAGGGTGGGCTGTCCGTCCCGAAGGGCCGGCGGGCTCCCCACGCGCAACTATTTCCCGGCGTTGCCGAGAACCAGTCCATGAGGCTGGTCAACCAGACTGCGGTTCCGGCGACGGTCACGACCTCTGACTTCGAAGGCTCGACCCAACGAATTGGTCTGCTGACGGCCAAGGCAACCTTCCGCTTCGATGACCAGGGGCGCGTCGAGCTGGAGACGCAGGAACCGTTCCCTCTGCTCGCGCAGGACAAAAAGACGCCGCTCGGCGATCTCCCGGCTGACCTGCAACCGCGCGTTGATGCGTCGCTGGAAGTGATTGTGTTGGGGCATGCCTATGCCCCGCGCGGGCGCCCGGTGTCCGCGCTGACTGTGGCCCTGACCGTGGGTCAGGTGCACCGCGAGCTACTCGTGTTGGGCGACCGCTCCTGGGCGCCCAATCACAAGACCGCTTCTCCGCCGACACCATTCACCAGGATGCCGCTGACCTACGGCCGCGCCTTTGGCGGGACGGTGCCCATCAGCCTGGACCAAGAGTCGGTCTTCGACCTATGCGACACATGCAACAAGCACGGCCTCGGATTCGATGCCGAGCGCATGGCGCGCGATTTGGGCGGTCTGCTCAAAGCCCCGCGCGGATATCCCGTGCTTCCGGCCGGGTATGTCCGCCGCCTGCCCAACTTGGAAGATCCGCGTGCGCCAATTGTCCGTTGGGAGGATGTGCCGTTGCCTTTGTGCTGGGCCACGGTTCCCATCGACGTGCCCCTGTGGGCTGTCCGTCAGGCACGCGAGAACGCCAAACCGCCTCCCCTACCGCCACTGGCCGAAATCAGGCGAGAGCTGCCGTCAGTCGCCAACTATCGCGCCCACCCCGATTGGGTCATTCCCATGCCAACATTGGCGCCCACAATTCGACTGGAGAACCTTCTGGCGACAGTTCCGGCATTGGAAATATCCCTACCGGATTTCGGCGTCGTGGTTGACTACACAGTCAACGGACGAATTGGCCGACGCAGCCTGATACCGCACATGCTGGTGCTGCTGCCGGATCAGTGGCGCTTCTATGTCGTGTACCGGCTGCCTTTCAATTTCCAATTTCAGCCGGGCGACGAGCGCGAATTCCGGTTGGGCACAGAGCCCAAGTGGTTTGCATGAGAGTCAAAGTGTCGTTGATGGGCGATGTCTGCCTTCCCCGGCCCGCGCTCATGACGGTTCACCAAGGGACCCCACCACCGCCGCCCCCTTTGCTCTACCCGCCCAAGTCGCCCCTGCCATGCCTGGAATCACCCACGCCCATGATGTGGCCTCCTGGCTTGGCGCTACAGCAGAACAAGCTGACCACCACGGTATTTCACAAAGCGCAGTTCGTCGTACTGGAGGGCCACGACTGCGGCTATGCGATCCCGCACGTCACGATTCCACCTGCCAACATCAGCCTGCCGCTCATCATCGCCTTTTCCAAACGAAAGGTGATGTTCTCCTCCTCCAAGGTCAAAGCCAACGGCGCACAGATCGGTTGCACTGAGATCGGCGGTCCCCCTATCCCACTTCCCATGATGTGCTGCGCGTCGCCGGCCTCGTTGCCAAATGGCTTTCCGTCTTTCAATGGCCTTCACACAGTCAGCGTAGGACTGAGCAGCGGCGAGGTTGCTGCTGGCTTCTTGGCCATTGCCTGCAACATTCTCGGCAGCCTCGTCTGCCGCCTCGAAGGGTTTAGGGACGGGTACCAGGACCTCACCAAGGAACTGGTCGGTGCCGCCAACTGGAAAGAGTGGGCCTTCAAGACGGCCTTGGGATGCCTTTCCGGAGCTGCACGGGTGGCGCTGACTGCCGACGGAAAAGTGTTGCGCGTTGAGATCGGCTCGGGATACGCGGGGCTGCGGATTGCGTCGAAGGAGCTATCCGAAGGTGGTTCGAAAGTTGAGCGTGAATATCAAGTGGGGCCCATGCAGGTTGGCCTCGCCCATACCGACAATCCCAATGGGACAACTAGTGACCAATCGACCCTGAGCGTGGGCTCACCAATAGGAACCGGCAGCTCGCAGCTCACCAATACCTACGACAGCAACGGCGAACTGGCAGAGCAGAAGACACAGACTACGGCCACCGGCGGAGCGGTGGACTACTACGCCGGCGACACGGCGGCAATTGCAGACCAGCACACAACCACCCTTCAGGCTGACGGCCACGCCACATCCGCGACCGTGGGCTACGCGGGCTCGTCGTCACCTGCGGAGAGCTGGGGCATGCCACTATGACTCGCGTGCCGGTGCGTCCGACGTACGATGCCGTGGTGGGCCTGGATCCACGGTCACCGCTGGAGCCGGCGTTTGCCTTTGCGCTTGTGAAACTGACTTACGAAATCAAAGGCACGGCTGCGGTGATCACCCAACCCGAGCCGCTGTTGCATGACCTATGGTCCGACGAGAAACTACAGCCGCATTTTCCGCCTGGCTCCGACTACTGGCTGAACAAGCGCAGTTCTGACGTGGTCATTCGCGGATCGGCCTATGCGCCGGCTGGGCGGCCCACTCCTTCGGTGTTTGCGTCGGCGCAGATCGGCCGCGCAAGCAAACGAATCGCCGTCTTTGGCAAGCGGCTGATCGAGTGGAGCCATGGCCAGCCACGCCTGAGCCGACCCGAACCCTTCACGGAGATGCCGCTTCTCTATCAGAATGCCTACGGCGGCCTCGACAATCGGGTTCCAATTGCGGCCCATTTGAAAGACGACTACATGCGCACCGTCGCACTCGGCCTGCAGTTCGACCACCCCGGCCTTTATCCGCGCAATCCTGTGGGCAAGGGCTATCTCGTGATGCCGGATCCTGTCGACGAAGTCGAGCTACCCAACCTGGAAGATCCCGCCGACTTGCTCACTGCCGAGCGACTGATCACGCGCAAACCAGAGCTTTGGTATCGGCAGCCTTTGCCCTGGTGCTTCGATTGGACCGTCGGGCTGATCTTCCCACGGTACTTGTTCATGGGCCTCGATGCCTGGTTTCCACCGCCGGATGATTCGGCGCTGCCCGAGGTGCAACGAGGTTTCATTGCCGCTGGGCTGCGCCGCGAGCTTGACAAGGACCACGACCTGGCCGCCGGCTACCTGCAAGAGGCATCGCTCGGCATGGTCGTGGGCACGCCGCTTTGTGGGCAACCCGTCACCCTGCGCGGCATGCATCCCGAGGAGCCGACTATCTCCTTCACGGTCCCGCCTGCACCGTCGATCGAGATTGAGGTCGAAGGCGAGCGGGCTACGCTGCCGCCCCTGCTCACCAATCTGGTCATCTTCCCGGCTGAAAAGAGATTCACAGTTGTCTACTGTGCCAAGACAAAGAATCTGCGGCGCGTCTTCATTCCTGGAATCCACAAGAGCATTCCCCTCGCTGCCCGCATCAACCGCGACGCTGCCATCCGCTACCAATCGCCGCCGACCATTCGTGATCGGCTGCTTGCCGCCGGCAGCGCTTCGCAGGGGGAAGCGGGCAGCCACTAGCATCCATTTCGATCCGACGGAGGCCCTTGCCATGTCTTCAAAAGACCTCAAACACGAACTGAGCGGAAGTCGTTCCTCATCCGAGGAGGCAGGCTCTGCCTTCGACCAGCTGCTGGCAACTGCGTCCAGACCGGCGTGGCCCGAGGGTCACGTGATCGCCACATGTATCGAAGAGCGGCACCCAACACTGACCGGCCGGATGCGCGTGCGCTGCGAAGATGCGCGCGGATGCCTGCATGAAGTCTGGGCGGCCAGCTTGCACGGCCTCAGCGTGCGCGTTTCCGACCGCGTGCTTGTCTTGAAACTGCCCCATCAGCCCGATGCCATCGTGGTGGGCGTGGTCGATGGTTTCACCCATCGCCCGGAGACCCCTCAGTCGGTCGCGCACGTCCTCGAAATGAAGCGCGACGAAGCCCTGCAAGTCAACGCCGAGAACGGCCAGCCCCTGCTGCACATCGCCCGCAACCAGCAGGGCCCGGTGATTCGGCTGCTGCAGGCCGACACGCAGGTCGAGCTTCCGGGCAAGCTGCGCATCACCGCCGGTGCCATAGAGATGCGTGCCCGCGCTGGGGCCGTGCGCATCGACGCATCCGACGACGTGGAGATCGTCGGGGAAGCCATTCACCTCAACTGACCGAGGCCTGTCGGGGAATCCCCGGCCAGCGCAAGTCGGCCAGTGTGCCCGTGAGCGGTAGCGACCGGAGTGGTGCGTCTTGCGTGGCGGCTTGCGTAGGCGCAAAGCGGCCCGATCGCGCGACACGCTTTCTGCCACTCTGTGTGGAATAGCGAGCTTCCGTCAACGCCCCACGGGCACTTTGATCACGATCTTGCGGATGAGCCCGCTGTGCGCGCCGGTGCCAATGCCCGGCTGGTGACCGTCCTCGGGGAAGCAGATCGCGAAACAGCCGGGACGCAGGGTCAGATACTCGGCGGATCCCTGTAGTTCCTGGAAATCGTTGGCCACGTCGTCGGACTTCTCGGTGCAGCGGCTGCGCGGCACAAAACCAATGAGTTCTTCACCCGCCAACACCACCTGGATGTCGATGAAGACGCGATGGCCTTCCAGAAGCGAGCTCTGCTTGGTCTTGGGCGCGGACTCAGCGACGATCACGGTGCAGCCGCTTGCTCCCAGGGGCTGTCGCCCCACCGGCAAGGCCGCTAGATCGGTGTTCTTGAGATAGGCAAAACACTCGGCAAACAGCGGGTGGACTGCGGCGTAGCGATCGGCGTTGGCGAGAACATCGAAGATCATAAACTACCTTTCTATTCCTGCACAGGCCCGCGCGCGTAGTCCAGCGCGTGAAAGAGTTTGCCCTGGGTATCATCGTCGAGCAGCGCCGGCACAAGCGCACCAGGAAGCACAGACTCCACCGCGTTGGACGCCCTAGGCCCGCCCAGATCCGTGCGCAGCCAACCTGGGTCGAGCAGGTTCATCAGCACGCCCGAGCCGCGCAGCGACGGCGCCGTGTCACGCACGAACTTGTCCAGAGCCGCCTTGGACGCAGCGTAGGCCATCAGTTCCGGCTGGTTCGTGATGCCGGAAGTGACCTGGATGATGCGACCCCAGCCTCGGCTGCGCATGCCGGGTAGCACGCGGGCGGTGATGTGAATCGGGGTGATGACATTGACCTCGAAGGAATGCCGATAGTCGTGAGCCGGTGTGGCCAGCCAGTCCTTGCGGAATGGAGTCATGATGGCCGCGTTGTTGTAGAGGATGTCCGGTCCCTCGCAAATCGTCAGGACCTCGTCAACCAGTCGGTCGACCGCGCCTTGATCGGACAACTCGGCGGCCAGGCTCACCACGCGCCCCGCGCGTCCTGACAGCTCCTTCTCCAGTGTGGCCGTGTGCTGTTTCTCTCGGCTGTGCAGGATGAGACGGCAACCCTGGTCAGCCAAACCCAGGGCCAGTTGCCGGCCGATGCCGCGGCTGGTGCCCGTGATGAATGCCCACTTTTCTTGTAGATCAGCGCTCATGAATTGTCGTCTCTTTGGTTGGCGAACCGCGCCCAGGTCGAGCCGGCCCGCCCACGCGATTGTACATGGGCCTGATCACAAATCGAAGGTCATCAGGTAGCGCTCGGCGCTGTCGGGCACAGCACCACAATCAGTTTGCCAGCGTGATCCTTGCGTCTGGCAAGATCGGATGCGGCGACCACGGCTGCGTCTGCCGAGATGCACAAGTAGCTTTCCGCGCCGCGTGGGCGACGAGGGAAGTCTAGCAAAGTGGACGCTCTGTATCCGACACTCATCGGTCTGCGCGTCCACCTCCGGAAGCCCAAAATCATCGCAGCCACCATTTCCCAATGCCGATGATAGCGCCAGCGAGCACCAGCCACGCTGAGTTGACCCGGTATCGCAGCAAGAACAGAGTGGCCAGCACAGTAAGCGACGCCGTGACCGTGTCAACGATCGCGCTGCGACCCAGGTACCACGTCACCGTTACCATGAGCGCGAGCGCGGCGACGTTGACTCCGTCGAGAAATGCCCCAGCAGCACGCGAGCGTCGCAGACGCGGAACGAAACGACTGCTGAGCGCCACGAACACGAAAGACGGAAGGAAGATCCCGAGGGTGGCGATGGCCGCGCCTGAGCCACCGTGGAGCAGGTAGCCGATGAAGGTTGCCGTCGTGAAGACCGGGCCTGGTGTGACTTGGCCGACCGCGACTGCGTCCAGTAGTTGCGCTTCGGTGAGCCAGTGCCAGTGCTCCACCAGGTCGCCACGCAGAAATGCTAACAAGACGTAGCCGCTTCCGTAAAGGACCGCGCCTACCTTGAGGAAAACCAGAAACAGCCCCGCCAGGCTCACCGGAGCCACCACGCCGGCTGCCGCCGCGGAGGCTGGACCGAAGAGAACGACGCCTGGGCCGAAGATGCCCCGTAGGTTCGGCTTGGATGCTTTCGAGGCCACCCTCGCTGCCATCGCCAGCAGTCCGGCGCCGACCAGAACCACCAGCGGGGTGAGACCCGCGAAACTGGCGGCCACCGCAAGCACGGCGAGAACCGCCAGCATCCACGACTTCACGGCAGTTCGCCCGAGCCCCCAGAGTGCCTGCACCACGATAGCGATGATGATGGGCTTGACCCCGTAGAGCAGGGCCGATACCTGCGGCAAGGTGCCAAATCGGACGTAGGCCCAAGCAAGAACGAGCGTAATCAGCGCGGCGGGCAGGATGAAGCATGTGCCGCCCAGCACCAGCCCTGGCCAGCCTGCGCGCTGGTAACCAATGAAGATTGCCATCTCGGTGGAGTTCGGGCCGGGGATCAAGTTCGTCGCGCCCAGCAGGTCGAGGAACTGCTCCCGCCCAAGCCAACCGCGCCGACGAACGACCTCCTCCTCCATCATCGCGATGTGAGCCGCCGGCCCGCCGAACGCCGTGAAACCCAGACGCAAGAAGAACAGTACCACATCGCGAAGGGCGTGCGGCGTCCGCGTGCCCGGCTCACTTGCAGCCCCTTCAGTCACTCCCTTCGCCAGATGTTTCGCCACCAGATCCCTACCCAAGTTGTTCATGGCTCCACGTCGTTGCTCCTACCAAGCACGAACTGGTCGTGCCACTCCTCGACCTCCCGTTTGGTAGTCGGGCCAGAAATCGCGCGCCCTCTGGCCGAGGCGCTGGGATGGGAGAGCGACCTCTTCTACGCAGTCATGGTTTCGAGGTGGGCCGCCAACTCCCGTTCCGACTGCACACCACCAGGGAGTCCCCCCGATCGCGGCTGGTCGTTACAGTGTAACTGATGAGGTTTCTGTGGCGGTCGGATCAGCCGCTCCTGTGACGTCGCCGGACCGCCTATCGCATCGAAAAGACGTGCGTTCTCCGCCGTCCCCCGGCCGGCACATCGCTTGCAAACTGATGGTCACGGGCAGTCACCGAACAACCAAAGGAGCATCGTTCATGAAACTCACCATCTCGATGATCATCGCAGTTGCCGTCGCTGTGTCGGGCGCATCGGCGTTCGCCAAGGGCAAGGAGCAGAAAGTGCCTCAGGAACAGGTAGTAACCATGGAGGTCACAGGCGAGGGCTTTGTGCCTGCGCAGGTGAAGGTGAAGGCCAATCAGCCAGTGAAGCTGGTGGTCACGCGCAAGACCGCCCGGACATGCGCCACAGAGATCGTCATCAAGGACTTCGGCATCAAGAAGGCGCTGCCGCTCAACCAGCCGGTCGAGATCACGTTCACGCCGACCAAGACGGGTCAGCTTCGCTACGCCTGCGGGATGGACATGATCACCGGCGTCATAACTGTGGAGTGACATCATGATCGCGCGCCTCCCGCTTCTCCTTTTGCTGACCGCCACACCCGCGCGGGCGCCGGATCCCGCCCAGGTACCGGCCGGACCGACCTTGCTGGAGGATCCCGTGCTGCGGGGACTGGTCAAGGACGCCATGGAGAAGCGGCCCGAACTGGCGCAGGCGCGCGCGCAGATTGTGGCAGAGCAGGAGCGCGTGCCCCAGAGCCGGGCGCTGCCTGATCCGACGCTCTCGCTGGGCATCCAGAACGACGGATTCAGCAGCATCCAGATCGGCAAGATGGAGACGAGTTGGATCTCCATCATGGCGTCGCAGACCTTTCCTTGGGCAGGCAAGCGCGGGCTGCGCAGCGAGCTGGCCGGCCTCGGCACCCGCGAGGCCGAGGCCGATCTGCGGCGCGTGCTGCTCTCGGTAGCGGCAGAGGTCGAGCGGGCCTACGTAGATTTGCTGCTGGTGCGCGATCAGCTCGGCCTGCTGACGAGACTGGAGTCGCTTTGGGCGCAGTCGGAAGGGCTGGCCCGCGCCCGCTACGAGGCAGGCGAGGCGGCGCAGTCCGATCTTCTGCGCGCGCAACTACAAAGGAATCGCCTACGCCAGCAGCGATGGGCGCTGCAGGCCGAGGAGAATCGTCGGACAGCCGTCCTCAACCGCCTGCGTGGGCACCCGCTGACCGAGCCGATCGCAACGACGCGCAGCCTGGCGGACCTGCCGGACCCGGCGCTGTCCGACCCCGAACAAGCGGCAACAGCGGCCGAGGCGGAGAGCCCGGAATTGAAGAAGGCTCTGCTGGCCGGGGAGCAGGCGGGCCGGCGCGTGGACCTGGCAAACAAAGAGCGCTGGCCAGACGTGACGGTGAGCGCAGGGGTGATGCCCCGCTGGGGCGGTTTCGAAACCATGTGGCTGGCTGGGGTGGCATTCAACCTGCCGATCTGGGGCGCGCAGAAGCAAACGCGCGCCATGGCGGAGAACCGGGCACGCGGCGAGGCGGCACGGAACGGCGCCGAGGCGATCCGCCAGCTCTTGCGGCAGCGGATTCACGAGAGGCTGGCGGCCTTGGGCGCACTGGTGGAGGCGAACCACCTCTACCGTTCCGGGCTGCTCGTGCAGTCAGAAGCCACGGTTTCAAGCACGCTGGCGCAGTACCAGGTCGGACGCGTGACGTTTGCTTCTGTCCTGGAAGCGCTGGCCGGGTACCTGGGTGACGTGAATGGTTTCTTCGAATCGGTCGCGTCGGCGCAGCGGATCGCCATCGCCGAGCGGGAGCTCAGCCTGGACGCGACGGGCGGGCCCGCGACGGGCGGCATGGGTGGCCCTGCGATGCCGGGTGCAGGTGCGACTCCTGTTTCCTCATCGTCGATCCGATCGGCGGGGCAGCCGCCGAGCACGGACAACACCGGCGCATCGATGTCACGCATGTAGAACGGAGCAATCCATGAACGCGGATGACCCCCAAGGTTCCGAACCGTCGGCGGAACCCGAACCCCAACGGTCTTCGCGACGTCTCGTCGTGGTGGCGCTGGCAGCGGTCACGGCGGGCGGCGGTCTCGGCGGTGTAGGAGTGTGGCTGGCGATGCGTGGGCATGGCACTACGCCAGCGAGCGGGCTCGCAGCGACGACAGCGAAGAAGGCGCCGCTTTACCAGTGCCCCATGCACCCGGCCATCACGTCGGATCACCCCGGCGATTGCCCGATCTGCGGAATGAAGCTGGTTCTGGTGTCGCCCGCCTCGACTAACGACAGTGCGGCCGCAAAGCCCGGCGCGCGCACGATCGCTCGTTACCGCTCGCCCATGGATCCGAAGCAGACCTCGCCAGTTCCGCGCAAGGATGACATGGGCATGGACTATGTCCCGGTCTACGAAGACGAGCTGGCCGGCGGTGCGCCGGTGCAGGGCCTGGCCACGGTCAACATCGATCCGGCCAGGCAGCAACTCATCGGGCTGCGCACGGCCGCCGTCACCAAGGGATCCATCGGCGCGACCTGGCGCACGCCCGCTCGCATTCAAATCGACCCCACGCAGGTCCGCAAGACCAACGTGAAAGTAGAAGGATTCGTCGAGAAGATCTACGTGGACTTCGTCGGGCAATCGGTGCGCAAAGGCCAACCGCTCTTCTCGGTCTATAGCCCGAGCTTGCTGGCCGCGCAGAACGAGTACTTGCTTGCATTGCAAACCAGCGAGGTCCTTGCCAAGGGTGCAGCGCTGTCTGAAGATGGCCAGAACCTGATGGCCTCGGCACGCCGGCGGCTGGAACTGTGGGACGTGCCGGCGGCAGAGATCGATCGGCTGGCGCGCACGCGGCAGCCAACCAAGACGCTGACCCTGGTCTCGCCCATCTCCGGTGTGGTCACGGCCAAGAACGTCGTGCAGGGGGCGCGGGTGAGCCCAGGCGAGGCGCCCTACGAGATTACCGATCTGCACGAGATATGGGGAATGGCCGACGCCTACGAGACCGATCTGTCCCGCATTCATGTGGGCATGAAGGCCTCCTTGACCTTGCCCGCGTACCCCGACCGTACCTTTTCGGGTCGGGTGGCCTTCATCGATCCACTGCTCGACCCGAAGACTCGCACCACCAAGGTGCACCTGCACTTCATGAATCCGAAGGGCGAGCTCAAGCCAGAAATGTACGGCGAGGTTGTTCTGGAAGGGACGGCGAAGGAAGGGTTGCGCATTCCGGCTGACGCTGTCATTCGCAGCGGAACACAAAACGTGGTCTTTCTGGCACGTGGGCAGGGCAGGTTCGAGCCACGCGTAGTGCAGATCGGGAGCAAGAGCGGGGACCAAGTAGAGGTAACCGGCGGGCTCGAAGAGGGCCAGCAGGTCGTCACGCGCGCCAACTTCCTCGTCGATTCTGAATCAGCGCTGCGCGCCTCGCTGTCCGCCATCGGAGGCAAGTAGCCGTGCTCAAGCGGATCATCCGCTTTTCGGCCGAGAACAAGTACCTGGTCATCGCCGGCACGCTGGTCGCCATCGCGATCGCGTACTGGACCATGCGCAACATCCCGCTCGATGCCCTGCCCGACCTGTCGGACACCCAGGTCATCGTGTATTCGCGCTGGGATCGCAGCCCGGACATCATCGAGGACCAGGTCTCGTACCCGATCATCACGGCTCTCTTGGGCGCGCCCAAGGTCAAGGCCATCCGTGGCTATTCTGATTTCGGGTTCAGCTACGTCTACGTGATCTTCGAGGACGGCACCGACATCTACTGGGCGCGCACCCGCGTCCTCGAGTACTTGTCCAAGATCCTGCCGCAGCTTCCGACGGGCGTGAAGACCGAGCTCGGCCCGGATGCCACCAGCCTGGGATGGGTTTTCCAGTACTCCCTGGTGGACCGGACCGGGAAGCATTCCAGCGACGAGTTGCGCAGCTACCAGGACTGGTTCATGCGCTACGCTGTGCAAAGCGTTCCCGGCGTGGCCGAGGTAGCCACGGTGGGCGGACAAGTCCGTCAGTACCAGGTGACAGTGAGGCCAGACGCGCTGGCGGCCTACAAGCTGCCGCTCGATGTCGTGGTGGAGGCCGTGCGCAAAGGAAACAACGACGTGGGTGGCCGCTTGGTCGAGTTGTCCGGCCGCGAGTACATGGTGCGCGGCCGCGGCTACGTGAAGTCCATGGCCGATCTGGAGAAGCTGGTGCTCAAGACCGAGAACGGCACGCCGATCACGGTCAAGGACGTGGCCACCGTAGCCCTCGGGCCGGAAATGCGGCGGGGCATTGCCGACTACAACGGCCAGGGCGATGTGGTCGGTGGCATCGTGGTCATGCGCCAGGGGGAAAACGCCCTGCACGTCATCGACCGCGTGAAGGCCAAGCTGGACGAGCTGAAGCCATCGCTACCGAGCGGGGTCGAGGTGGTCACCAGCTACGATCGCTCCGATCTCATCGGGCGCGCCATCAGTACGGTCACCGACAAGCTGATCGAAGAGATGATCGTGGTGTCCATCATCATCCTGCTCTTTCTCTGGCACATCCCCTCGGCGATCGTGCCCATCCTGACCATCCCCATCAGCGTGGTACTGGCCTTCATCCCTATGTACCTGATGGGACTGAACGCGAATCTGATGTCGCTGTCCGGGATGGCGATCTCGATCGGTGTGCTGGTGGATGGCGCGATCGTCGAGGTGGAGAACGCCTACAACAAGATCTATCTGTGGCAAGCCGGCGGCAAGAAGGGCGACTTCCATCATGTGCGACTAGAAGCGCTGATGGAAGTGGGGCCGTCGGTGTTCTTCTCGTTGCTGGTCATCGCGGTGGCTTTCATGCCGGTTTTCACGCTGGTTGACCAGGAGGGCCGACTGTTCAAGCCGCTGGCCTACTCGAAGAACCTGGCCATGGCCATCGCCGCGCTCCTAGCCATTACCTTGGACCCAGCCATGCGCATGCTGTTCGCCCGGATCGAGCCTTTTCGATTCAGGCCGCGGCCGCTCGCCTGGCTGGCCAGCCAGATCGCCGTGGGCAAGTACTACTCCGAGGAGCGGCACCCCATCAGCCACCTGTTGCATAGGATCTACGAGGGGCCATGCCGGTTCGTGGTCCGGCACGCCAAGCTCACGGTGATCGCCAGCCTGGCGGTGGTCGCCCTGACTTTGCCCGTGTATTTCAAGCTCGGTTCGGAATTCATGCCGCCCTTACGCGAGGGCTCGCTGCTGTACATGCCCTCGGCTGTGCAGCCGGGCATGTCGGTGGCAGAGGCGCAGAAGGCGCTGCAGGTGCAGGACAAGATCCTGATGAGTTTTCCGGAAATCGACCGGGTCTTTGGCAAGGCAGGTCGGGCTGGGACGTCCACTGACCCGGCGCCGTTCACCATGATGGAAACCACCATCCTGCTCAAGCCTGAGTTGCAGTGGCGCGAGAAGCCGCGCTGGTATTCGGGCTGGGCTCCTAACTGGCTCAAGCGGGTACTGCGGACTGCGTGGCGCGACCGAATTGGCGAGGAAGATTTGATCTCCGAGCTGGACGCAGCCTTGCGCCTGCCCGGGATCAGCAACGCCTGGACCATGCCCATCAAGGGCCGTCTGGACATGCTGTCGACAGGTATCCGCACGCCCATCGGCATCAAGATCAGCGGCGCGGATCTGGGCGTGATTCAGAAGGTGGGTCTCGAGGTCGAGTCCGCCATCCAGAAGATGCCCGAGACCCGCAGCGTTTTCGCCGAGCGGGTTGCTGGCGGCTACTTCCTCGACTTTGTGCTCGATCGAGACAAGTTGGCGCGCTACGGCCTGTCGGTCGACGACGCCAACATGATGGTGATGACCGCTGTCGGTGGCGACAACCAGACCACGACGATAGAAGGCCGCCAGCGCTACGGCGTGAACGTGCGCTACGCCCGCGACTTCCGCGAGGACGTCGATGCGCTCAAACGGGTCTTGCTGCCCTTGCCAGGCGGCCAGGGCCAAATCCCGATGGCGGAGATCGCGGATGTCAAATTGGTCGAAGGGCCGGCCATGATTCGCGACGAGAACGGACTGCTGACGGGCTACGTATACGTCGATTTCGATACCTCGAAGATCGACGTTGGCCGCTACGTGGAGCGCGCCAAGCAGGCAGTGATCGCCGGGCTGAAGCTGCCCACCGGCTACGCCCTGTCATGGAGTGGGCAATACGAGAACATGCTGCGGGTGAAGGAGAGGCTGAAGATCATTCTGCCCCTTACCTTGGTGCTCATCTTCGGGCTGCTCTACCTGAACACCAGGTCGAGCTTCAAGGCCGGTGTGGTCATGTTGGCCGTGCCCTTCTCTGCTGTTGGCGCCATCTGGCTGCTCTATTTTCTGGGCTATAATGTCTCGATTGCGGTCTGGGTCGGCATGATCGCGCTCATGGGCCTGGATGCCGAAACCGGCGTGTTCATGCTGCTCTTTCTCGACCTGTCACACGACGAGGCCAAGGCCCGCGGGCAGCTGCGCACCACCGGCGATCTGGTCGAGGCGATCATCCATGGCGCGGTCAAGCGCGTGCGGCCCAAGGCCATGACCGTGTGTGCCGCTTTCATTGGCCTTCTCCCCATCATGTGGTCTACGGGCACGGGTGCCGATCTGATGAAGCGTATCGCCGCGCCCATGGTGGGCGGCTTGGTCACGTCTTTTGCGATGGAGTTGCTGGTCTATCCGGCGATTTACTTCTTGTGGAGGCGCAAGGAGGTCGTCGAAGGATCTGCCACCGCGGGACTTTATGGGCAGAGCGCGGCGCTGTCGCCAGGGGCGGTGCTATAGGCGCAATCGACCGTGACTGGCTTGGCGTTTACCCGTGCGCGAGGAAGCGCTCGGCGTCGATGGCGGCCATGCAGCCCGTGCCAGCCGCGGTGATCGCCTGCCGGTAGACATGGTCGGCCACATCGCCGCAAGCAAACACGCCGGCCACGTTGGTCGCGGTCGATCCGGGCTTGGTCAGGATGTAGCCGACCTCGTCCATTTCGAGCGCGCGCTTGAACAGCTCGCTGTTGGGCTGATGCCCGATGGCTATGAACACGCCGCCGCAGGACAGTTCGCGGGTCGCGCCCGTGCGCGGGTCGCGCAGGCGCACGCCGGTCACGCCCGGCTTGGGCAATTGCCCCAGGATCTCGTCGATGACCGCGTTGGTGACGAGCTGGATCTTGGGGTTGGTGCGCGCGCGATCTAGCATGATGCGCGAGGCGCGAAACTCGTCCCGGCGGTGGATGACGGTGACCTTGCTGGCGTGATGGGTCAGGTAGGTCGCCTCTTCCATGGCCGTGTCCCCGCCCCCCACCACCAGCACCTCGCGGCCCTTGAACAGCGCCCCGTCGCAGGTCGCGCAGGCTGAAACGCCGTAGTTGCGAAACTTGTCTTCCGAGGGAATCCTCAGCCACTTGGCCGAGGCGCCGGTGGCGATGATGAGGGTGTCGGCCAGCAGGCTGTCGTCGCCGGCGGTGAGGCGGAAGGGGCGGGTGGACAGGTCGACCGCGGTCACGTCGGTGGTGCGAATGCTGGTCCCGAAGCGTTCGGCCTGGGCGCGCAGAAGCTCCATCAGCTTGGGCCCCATGATCCCCCGGGGAAATCCCGGAAAATTCTCCACGTCGGTGGTGATGGTGAGCTGGCCACCCGGCATGGTGCAGGGCTCGATGAGAAGACCGCCTCCCTCGAACATCACCGGCGCCAGGTTGGCGCGCGCGGCGTAGATCGCGGCAGTACACCCTGCCGGCCCACCGCCCACGATGGCGACCTTGACATGCTCCGTATCAGCCATGATTTGCTCTCCTGCTCGCGAGACCTGGTCGGCACCGCGAAAACGTAGTCATCTTGCTCAAGAGGTTTGGAGGCCAACGCTAGCGCATCGGGCAGTCGATGTCAGTCGCAGCGTACGAGCGTGAGCGACCAAACTGGCTATACTCCGCCCCGCATGAGCCGCAGGGTTCGAATTCTGGCCGCACTGGCCACCTTGAGCTTGCCCGGCACCTACCTGGCCGCGCAGATCGATTTCGTGCGCCGCCACCATCCCGGCCTGCCGCCGCCCAAATACTGGCTCCCCCAGCTCACCCGCATCTGGCTGCCCGGACTGACCGCGACCCTCATTTTCGCCTTGGCCGCCTTCGCGCTTCACAGACGTGCTCGGGGCGACTAGATTTCGCTTCCCTTCGCGCTCATGACCCCCGAAGAGTCAACAAACGCATCGGTTCCCTCGGTCGCCGGCTCGGTTCGTGCCCAGTGGTCGGACCTGCTCGATCGCCTGTCTGAACGACAGATGATCGTCTTGGTCATCCTGTTCGGGCTGTTGCTCTACCTTCCCTTCGCCGGGACCTATGGGCTGTGGGATCCCTGGGAAACCCACTACGGCGAGGTCGCGCATCAGATGGTCACCCGCGGGGACTTCATCAGCTTGTGGTGGCCGGGCTCACCCATTGATCCTGAGGTCTTCTGGTCCAAGCCGGTTCTCACCTTCTGGTTGATGAGTCTGTCAATGGCCGTGTTCGGGCTGGTGCACGCATCGCCCGGAACCTTCGCCCTGTCCAGCCGGCCTGAGTGGGCGCTGCGCCTGCCCTTCTGCCTCATGTCGCTGCTGGCGCTGGTGGGCGTGTACATGGCCGTGTCCCGCTTCGTCAGTCGCCGCGCGGGACTCCTGTCGGTGTTGGCCCTGGCGACCTTCCCCTTGTTCAGTCTGGTGGCCAGGCAAGCCATGACCGACATGGCCTTCATCGGCCCCATGACCATGGCCTTGGCCCTTTGTGCGCTGGCCCTGTTCGACGACGAAGACCGAGAGCTGCCGCGCCGGCGCTGGCGGCGATTCTCCTGGCCGCACCACGCGACCTTCTATCTCACCATCGGCCTGCTGGCATTGACGGTGCTGCCGCAGATCGTGGTCGATTCCATCCAGCTGCGCCCCTGGAACATCTGGCCCCAGCGCAATCTCCGCATCCCAGGCGTGGTGGTCATGCTGCCCTACGCGATCGGGTTTGTGGTCTTCGTGTGGTACGCGGCCAAGACCCGCTACAAGGCGCCCTTCTACCTTCACCTGGCGGCCATCTTGTGCGGCCTGGCGGTCCTGGCCAAGGGCCTGGCCGGCCTCGGCCTGCCGGTGATCGTGTTTCTGGCCTATCTCCTCTTCACCTGGAACTGGCGGCGCTTGGCCCGCGCGCAGCTTCTGCCGGCCCTGTTGCTCGCACTTCTGGCCTGCGCCCTGGTTGCGGTGCCCTGGCACCACGCCATGCTGATTCGTCACGGTTTCCCGTTCTGGAACGAACTCTACGGCGACAATCACTGGCGCCGCTTGGTGCTCGGTCGCCACGGTGATCGCGGATCATTCGAGTACTTCATCCGCGAGCTGGGCTACGGCGTGTTCCCCTGGATCGCGCTGGCGCCCTCGGCCTTGGCTTGGGTGGTGATGCGTCCCTTCCGCCGGGTCAGCGCGAACGGCGCCCCCAGTGAAACCACGATCTCCAAGCGCCGCGAGATTCTCCGCTTTGGCGCCATCTGGTTCGTGGCGGGCTACGCGGTGGTGTCCCTGTCCATGACCAAGTTCCACCATTACATTCTGCCTGCCCTGCCCGGCCTGGCCATCGTGGTGGGCTGCTTCCTCGACGATCTGCTGGGCCGTGCGCGGGAACGGCTGGCGCTCTTGGCTGCGCTGGTGGGGATTCCGCTTCTGCTGCTGGTGACCTTCGACCTGGCCGCGGTTCAGAAGAATGCCCAGCACTTCATCTGGCTGTTCTCGTATGACTACATCAACACGCCACAAGGCCGGCCTTGGCCACCCGAACTCGACTATCGCATCACACTGGCGGTGTTTGCCGGCCTGTTCTCGGTCGCCGCCCTGCTGATGGCGTGGCGGCGGCTGCAAACCGTGGCCATGGCTGCGCTGGCCCTGACAGCCGTGTGCTTCACCTACTTCCTGCTCGACGTGTACATGAAGCACGTGTCCGACCGCTGGTCGCAGAAGCCCATCATCGCGACCTACTACAAGGAAAGGCGGTCGCCCGACGAGCGGCTGGCGGCCTGGCAGATGTACTGGCGGGGCGAGAATTTCTACACGCAGAACGAGATCTACGAAGGGCCCAAGGAAAAACGCACCATCTTTCTGGGTGACCGCAACGCCGAAGACCTGAAGGACTTCCTAAAGCGCAACCCAGGCAAGCGAGTCTTCTTCGTGGTCGAGCGCACGCGCTTCGACTCGCTGCGGGGCCTGTTGCCCGAACCCGCGCGGCCGTCCTTGAGAATCGTCGACGACCGCAACAACAAATTCTACCTCGCGGGCGCGCAGTTATAGGGCGTCACCCGGGCGGGCCGCCCTGATCGGATCGGACGCGCAGCCAACGAGCGGCGCGGCTGTCGCGGTCTGAGCTTGGTCGCCTGGCCGCGGTTTTAGGCGACAGATCGGCCGAGCGCGCCTGCGGAAGCGTGAGGCGAACACCCACCACGCCACAAGAGCAAGCGATGCGACAACCGTAGTCGCGAGGCCCCACCAGACCAGCTTGTCGAAAAAATGGAGCGTGAATGTTCCATTCTTTCCACGCACGCGCACCGCGAGCACACCGCCGCTGGTGGTCAGCTCTCCATCTCCCTCCAGCTTGAGATGAGGCATCCGCGGCACAACCGCGAGCTCGGGCGCGACCAGGAGAGTGGCGTCGGACGAGTCCACCTGGGAAAAGCGGTAGCTGAATCTGTTGGCGGTAACGTTGCTAGGTGTGACGGTCGCGCGATTTGACTTCCTTTCCACCACGAAGGTCGGCGCCACGCTGAACGGACCCAACGCCTTGGGGACTGGATCGACACAGGAGACAGCCACTCCGCCGCCCAGGTTGGCGCGGGACAAGTCGAATGCCAGGTAGACCGCGACCAGGCAAACCAGCGATGCGACCGCGACGCCGTATCGCGCCCGTCGGCCCGACCAGGCGAGCAGTTGATCGACTCGAAGCGCAGCGGCCAGCGCCGGAGCGAAGAGAGCCGACATGGCAAGTCGGGTCAGGGCCCCTTGCGTGCGGAGGAAGGGGAAGGCCAGCAGGCGACTTCCCGGCAGGATAAACGTCAGCCAGGGAACGACGAAGGTGATCACGAGCAGCGGGAAGGTTCGCCGGTTCCAACCCGTCACGCACAACGCGAGCACGGCTAGGCCGACCCATCCGATATAGAGATTGTGCTCGGGCGGATTGTCGCCGGTCATCAACCGCCACGGCGTTGTCAAGTTGTGTACCAGGTCCGACCAGCCGGCGAAGCGAATGACATAGTTGGCTTGGTATTGCTGGAAGTCGGCCAGGGCTGGCAAGAACTTGAAAGCCGCGAGTGCAGCGAACGACAGGCTGGCCAGGGCGGCGGCCGGCAGTGCCGTCGACCAAAGCCAAGGCTGAGTCAGCAGGGAAAGCAGGGTGAAGAGGCCGAAAAAGATGAAGAAGAAGTGAACCAGCGGGTGCGTGTTTCCTGCATAGAAGGCCGCTGCGAGGACGGCGCCCGCCCACGCGGCGTAGAGCAGACGAGAGTCGCGAGGTGCCCTCGCGTTCCATGCCTTCACAAAGAAGGCGAGAGCCAACGGAAGAATGAGCAAGGTGAGGAACTGGATGTGCCCGGTGAGCACGTGAGCCACGAACCCGCCGTTGCAGAAACCAAGCAGTGCCAAAAGCAGTGTCGCCACAGGGGAGGCGCGGGTTCCAAAGGCGCGAAGCAGGCACCGGCAGCCATACACTCCGACGGCGAGGTAGAGCAGCAAGGTAATCTTCAGCGCAGCGAAATACCCGAACGGCCGCGCGAGAAGTGTGAGAGGCGAAAGAACATCAGTCTCCGGATTGGCGAAGAAGTCGTGCACCCCTTTGACCCGAAGTTGCTCGAAGCGTCGCGACGTTACCCAGAACGGAAACTCTCGCTCATCGAAGATCGCGTGGAGCGTGTAGCCCGTGTAGTCGGTGCGGTAGTTCCAATCGGAAGCGTGGTTGTTCACACGGGCTGAGTGCAAGAATGGCCACCACACGACCACGACAACACCGAAGACAAGTGCTAGTTCGAGGAAGACCGCGATCCGCGGTGCGCGGGCGAGAAGGCGCCTTGCGGACTCAAGCCCCCGGCCGTGCCCGGCCTGGTTGCTCTTTCCCATGTGGACTTGTTCCAAGATAGTGCCTCGGGCCCCGGCGGCGGTACTATAGCCAGTGACCCAGACCACGGGCCAGTCGTTCCAGGACGCGCGCCCCAATCCCAGCCATCCGTTGACACCTGGATCTCTGGATGGCAATATTCGCGCCCTCCGAGGGGGATGTCCCCTTTCCCGGGGACAGGATCCGAATTGACCAAACCATTCAAAATCTTCAGCGGCAACGCAAACCGCGAGATCGCGGAGGACGTGTGCCGGTACCTCGACACCACCATCGGTCGCGCCAACGTCAAGCGCTTCGCCGACGGTGAGTCGGACGTCGAAATCAGCGAGAACGTCCGCGGCGTCCACTGTTTCGTCATCCAGCCGACCTGCACGCCGGTCAACGACAACCTGATGGAGTTGCTGGTCATGATCGATGCCCTCAAGCGGGCGTCGGCAGGCAGCATCATTGCGGTCATGCCCTACTTTGGCTATGCGCGACAGGATCGAAAGACCCGACCGCGCACGCCCATCTCGGCGCGCCTGGTGGCTGATCTATTGACCGCGGCCGGCGTCGATCGCGTGTTGGCGATGGATCTGCACGCGGGCCAGATCCAGGGCTTCTTCAACATCCCGGTCGATCATATCTTCGCCATGCCGGTGATGATGGACTACCTGCGGGCCAAGTTCCCCACCAACTCGGTGATTGTCTCGCCCGACGCCGGCGGGGTCGAGCGAGCGCGCGCTTACTCCAAGCGGCTCGACACCAGCCTGGCCATCATCGACAAGCGTCGTCCCGCACCCAATGTGGCCGAGTTGGTCAACATCATCGGCGACGTGAGTGGTCGCGACGCCATCATCGTGGACGATCTGGTCGACACCGCCGGTACCCTGTGTGCCGCCGCCCAGGGACTGATGAAAAACGGCGCGCGATCGGTTTCCGCGTGTGTCACGCACGGCCTGTTGTCAGACCCGGCGCTCGAGCGCATCCACGCCAGCGCCATCAAAGAGATCATCATCACAGATTCCATCCCTCCCCGGGCCGACATCAAGGCCTCGCCCAAAGTCCGGGTCCTCTCGGTTGCGCGCCTTTTGGGAGAGGCAGTTAAGCGCATCCACTTGGGGGATTCGCTGAGCACCCTTTTCATCTGAGAGAGCCCGAGCACAAAGGATTTCATCATGGATTTTGCCAAGGTTTCCGCCGAGATTCGCCCGCTGTCCGGCAAGGGTGCAGCGCACAGGACGCGCGTCGCCGGCAAGCTTCCCGCCGTTCTCTACGGCCATCAGACCAAGTCGCTATCCCTGGCTCTCGATCCCGTGATGCTGGTGAAGGCGCTCGACAAAGACCGGAAGCGCAACACCGTCTTTTCACTTTCGGTGCAAAGTGACGGCAAGACTGAAGACGTGACCGCGATGATCCGCGATGTGCAGATCGATCCCATGTCGCGCCAACCGGTGCATGTGGATTTCATTCGTGTGAGCCTGGACGAAATGGTGAAGGTCACGATTCCTGTCCTCTTGCTGGGCATTCCCGTCGGTGTGACCGACGGTGGCAACCTGCACCAGAGCTATCGCAATCTTCCCATCACCGCCAAGCCGGCAGACATCCCGACCAAGATCGAGATGGATGTGACCGCACTCAAGATCGGCGACGCCTTGCACGCCAGCGATCTCAAGTTGCCGCCCGGGGTGAAGGTCATGCTTGACCCCAAGGAAGCCCTGGCCTCGGTCGTGGCGCCGCGGGCTGAAAAAGTCGAGGAGGTTGCTGCGGGCGCGGTTCCGGCCGAAGGTGCGGCTCCGGCCGAAGGTGCGGCTGTGGCCGCTCCAGGCGCGGCGCCGGGCGCGGCGCCGGCTGCCGGTGCGCCTGCTGCTGCGGGGGCCAAGGGCGCCCCGGCCGCAGGCGCCAAGGGCGCCCCGGCCGCTGCGGCCAAGGCGGCCCCGGCCGGCAAGAAGGAACCGGAGAAGAAGGGCAAGTGACCCGGCTGGGCCAGGGTCGCCGAGTGCAGATGAGATGTGGCTTGTGGTGGGTCTCGGCAATCCTGGCTCGCGCTACGTGCGCAACCGACACAATGCGGGCTTCATGGTGGTCGATGAACTGCGGCGGCGTGCCGGATCTCCTGCAGCCCGCCTCAAGCTGGGGGCCGAATTGATCGAGGCCACCTTGGCCGGCGAGCCCGTGCTCCTTTGCAAGCCGCTGGAGTTCATGAACTGCAGCGGCCTGGCCGTGCAACGAGCGGCCGCGTTCTGGAAGATTCCGCCCGAACAGGCCGTGGTGGTGCACGACGAGCTGGATGTCCCGTTGGGCCGGCTCAAGCTCAGCTTCGGCGGCGGGAGCGGCGGACACAACGGCCTGCAGTCGATCATCCAGGAGTGGGGATCCCCGGATTTTTCCCGTGTCCGCCTCGGCATCGGACGGCCGCCTGCCCAGTGGGACGCGGCCGACTACGTGCTGGCCGATTTCACCGAAGACGAGCGGCGCCTGCTCCCGGATCTGATTGCCGAAGCGGCCGATGCCACCGAGACCATCGTGAAGAGCGGGTTGCAGGTGGCCATGAACACATTCAACAAACGCAAGAAGAACGAAAGCGAGGCGGGCGCATAGGGCACCCGTCCCTAATCAACTCCTTGCCCGGCGGCTTGACCGGCCGGGACACAGGTCCAAAGGGAGAACACACATGGCAGAAAAGAGACGAGTCTCGTGCCGGGACATCCCCGGCAGAACGCGTGAGTACGAAACCATCTTCATCCTCAAGCCCGACGTGACCAACGAGGTCATCGGCGCGACCAACACCAAGATTCGCGGCGTGGTCGAGGCAGGTGGCGGCACCTTGCTCAAGATTGAAAACTGGGGACGCCGCAAACTTGCCTACGAGGTGAAGAAACAGCTCAAGGGCATCTATGTCTTCTTTCGCTATCTGGGAGACCCGGGGCTGGTCGAAGAGGTCGAGCGCAACCTGCACCTGACCGACAGCGTAATTCGCCAGTACTCGGTCAAGATCGGCGAGAACGTGGATCGCGCCACGCGCGTGTCCGAGGTGACCGACGAGTTGTTTGCCAACGCCTCGGTGCCTGGGCCGGACGAGGAAGCCATCGCCACAGGACAAGCCGGCGCGCGGCCCTTCGGCGACGAAGACGAAGAAGGCGCATTCGATTTCGAGGAAGCCGTGTTCGGGAAGGTCGACGAGCCCACCCGGAGAGGAGACTAGGCCATGGCACGACCAGAGCAACAGAAGGACGCCGATCTCGAGCAAGAAACTGGGCGCAAGAAGATGGGCCGCCGCAAGGCCTGCAAGTTCTGCGCAGACGAGAACCTCAAGATCGACTACAAGGACGCCGGGCTGCTCAAGTACTTCATCGCCGACCGCGGGAAGTTGGTGCCGCGCCGGTTGACTGGCAATTGTGCCAAGCACCAGCGCGAGATCGGCCGGGCTGTGTCCCGCGCGCGCATGATCGCGCTCATGCCCTTTGCCGTGACTGGCAAGTAGGAAAGGCGGGAGTACATCATGCGAATCATCTTGCGTGAAGACATGGAAAACCTGGGCAAGGCCGGGGAAGTGGTCAGCGTTCGTGACGGCTACTGGCGCAACTATTTGCTTCCCCGTGGCATGGCTGTGCCAGCCACCGAGAAGGATGAGGCTCGCCTCGCCCACGAACAACGCGCGATTGGCGCGCGGGTGGCCAAGCTGGCCAAGGAACTGCAATCGGAAGCGGATCGCCTGTCACAGGTCTCGGTGTCGGTGTCCCGTGCCGTGGGCGAAGGTGACAAGCTTTACGGCTCAGTCACCAGCCGTGACATCGCCGAGGCGCTGGCCGAGCAGGGAATCAAGGTGGACAGCAAGAAGATCCATCTTGACGAGCCGCTGCGCAACCTGGGCATGAGCGAGGTTCCCATCAAGCTGGGACACGACACGGTGGCCAAGATCAAGGTGTGGGTGGTAAAGAAGGAACAGCAGTAGGTCCGACCGCCGGCGCCCTGACACGCGACGGCTGAGAACACAGAGGGGAGAGGAGAGGACACAGAGGCGGGAGGCAAGGAGGGCCATTCGGACACACCGGATTGCTCTCCCCTTCTGTTCTGGCCCGTGGGATGATGACTGTTGTGGCCTATCGGATGGAGACCTTGGCTTTCGATCCGAGTACGCCCGCATTCTCTCCGGAGCCTGTCTCCCCGCATCCGGCTCTGTGAACTCCCCTCTCCCCTCTGTGTTCTCGACCGCTTTCCGCCCGTGAGTTGATGGGCTCGTTCGCGTCTCTCTAACGTAGACACTTTTCTCCATGGAATCTTCTGGGCTCGCTGACAGCAATACCTCGGGAAGACTGCCCCCGCACAACCTGGAGGCGGAACGCTCTGCCCTGGGCGGCGTGTTGGTCAAGCCGGTGGCCTTCGACGAGATGGCCACGGTGCTGACTGCGGACGACTTCTTGCTGCCCGCTCACCGCGAAATCTTTGCTGCCATGATGGAGTTGGACCAGCGACGCCAGCCCATCGACGTGGTGTCTCTCGGCGACGAGCTGAAATCGCGCGGCGCCCTGCCCCGTCTGGAGGGTGGTTCCAGCTACCTCATCGCCCTGGCCAACTCCGTCCCCACGGCCGAGAACATCAGCCACTATGTCCGTCTGGTGAAGGAGAAGGCCACGCTGCGCCGGCTGATCGCCGCCTGCGCCGAGATTCAGTCGCGTGCCTACGGCGAGTTCGGTAGCTACGAGGAATTCCTCGATGACGCCGAGACGCAGATCTTCAAGGTCGCGCAGCAGAACCGGCGCGAGTCTTTTCAGCCCGTGGGCGAGCTGCTGGGCGACGTGGTCAACGAGTTGCAGACCCGTTCCATGGAACGTCGGCAGATCACCGGCGTGCCCACCGGCTTCACCAAGCTCGACGAGATCACCGCGGGCTTTCAGCCCGAGAACCTCATCGTGGTCGCCGCGCGGCCCGGCGTGGGCAAGACCTCGTGGGCCATCAACGTGGCCACCCATGCGGCGCTCGAGCACGGCATCCCGGCGCTCATTTTCTCGCTCGAGATGTCGAAGTTCGAGCTGATGGAACGCATGCTGGCGGGCGAGGCCCGCATCGATTCCAGCCGCATGCGCCGGGGCATGATCGAGTACGGCGATTGGAAGAGTCACATCTACCCCGCGGCCGACCGGCTGACCAAGGCCCCCATTCTCATCGACGACTCGGCCGCCCCCAACATCCTCGAACTGCGCGCCAAGGCGCGGCGCTTTCGCGGCAATCCCAAGTACTTCCCGCCGAGCAGCAACGGTCGACCACCGCTCGGCCTGATGGTGGTGGATTATCTTCAACTCGCCCGAGGCCTGGGCGGACGCCGGGAAGAGTCGCGCGAGCGCGAGATTGCCGACATCTCGCGCGGCCTTAAGGCCTTGGCCAAGGACCTGCATATTCCCGTCATCGCGGTGTCGCAGCTCAACCGCGGCCTGGAAAGGCGTGAAGACAAGCGACCGCAACTCTCCGATCTGCGCGAATCAGGCGCCATCGAACAAGATGCCGACATGATCCTCTTCATCCATCGCGAGGAGATGTACGGCACCGAGGGCGCGGAGAAAAACAAAGCCGAGCTCATTATCGGCAAGAACCGCCACGGCCCCACCGACACGGTGCTGCTGACCTTCCAGCGTGAGTACACCAAGTTCCAGAACTACGCCGATGAGAGCGACAGTGGGCGGTGACGGTGGCCAGCGAGTCGACGCCCGCACAGGGTGAACGGGTTCGAAAAGCCGCCCTCATTTCGGGGGGAGCCAAGGGCATTGGCCGGGAACTGGGCCTGCGTCTGGGCGAACAGGGCTGGGCGGTGGCGCTGTGCTACCGCAAGAGCCGCGCCGAAGCCGAGGCCACCGCGCTGGCCATCAAAGACAAAGGCGGCTGGGCCCTAGCCGTCCATGCCGACGTGTCGACCCCTGAGGTGTGCGCGGCCTTGGTCCGCCAGGTTCTCGACTGGCAGGGTCGCATCGATGCCTTCATTCACTGCGCGGGTCCCTATCATCGCGTAGACGTGCTCGATGAAACGCCGGCAGGCTGGCGCGAGATGTTCGCCGGCAACTTGGACAGCTTCTTCTACCTCGCCCGTCTGGTCGCGCCGGTCATGGTGAAGCAGCAGGCGGGCCGCATCGTCGCCTTCTCCATGGCCAACGCCGATCGACTGATGGCACAGACCCAGCTCACCGCGCACTACCTGGCCAAGGTGGGCGTGCTGGGGTTGGTGCGCAGCCTGGCCAAGGCCTTGGCCAAGGACAAGATCACGGTCAATGCCGTGTCTCCCGGCTTCATCGATTCCGGGTCAGTGGACGCGGCCGAGCTGGCCGGCCTGGTCAAGACCATTCCCGCCGGCCGCATCGGTTCCGTCGACGACGCAGTCAACGCCGTGCTCTACCTCCTGTCCGACGAAGCCGCCTACGTCACGGGCACCAGTCTTCACGTGAGCGGCGGCTGGGGAATTTAGCTATTTGTCACAGAGATCGCAGGTGACACAGAGGCGGACCGGAGAGGAGGAAGGGTTGGCTCCCAAACCGTCCGAACCCTTCTTCCTCTTCCGATCTCCGTGCTCTCTGTGCCCTCTGTGAGAAATAGCTAACTACGTTTCCGTCTTGCGCACCGACACGGCCAGCTTGGCCACGCTCTGGAGCACGTGGGGAACCCGCTTGAGAAGATTGATCGAGGGCGGTCGCTTCTCGTGCACGGCGAACGGGATCTCCACCACTTTCTTCTTTTCGCGGTGCGCTCGAATGACGAACTCGCTGGCAAAGACGTCGCGGTCGAGCACGCACCGTTCTGCGGTCTCCAGCAGAACCTCGCGCTTGAAGGCTTTGAGTCCATGCGTGTCGGTTCCACGGAAACCGCAGACCGTGCGCAGCATTCCGTTGTACACGCGGGTGCCCACGCGCCTGACCCAAGGACGCTGGTCGTTCGACCCCACCATGGCCTTGGAACCGACCACCAGATCAGTGTCGGTCCGTTCCAGCAGAGCCAGCGCCCGCGCGTAGAACTCAGTGTCGCACAGATCAATCTCGTCACAGATGACGAAATCGCCGCGCGCCGCAAGGATGCCGGTCTTCATGGCCAGTCCATAGTTGGGTTCCCCGACGGAGATCATGCGCACCTCGGGGAAGTCCGCCTCGATCTCCTTGCCCATCTCGACGGTACGGTCGCGCGAGCCGTTTTCACAAAGAATCAGCTCATAGGTGAAGCCAAAAGGCCGCAGCTTCTCGCGCAGCTCCAACACGGAGCCGCGCAGGATTCCCTCCTCGTTGTAGACCGGGATCACGATGGAAACATGAGGCTTGGCGGCGGACGGGGACGGGGTGGTCATGGTGTCTTGCTCCCGGGAATTGCGTCGATGGTGGCCGCGACTTCGCGGCCAGCCAGCAGGCAATCCTCCATCGCATTGTACGTCCACGAGCCGTAGCGGCCGCGCGAATAGATGGCGTGCGATTCGAGGAAGGGAAAGATGGCCGTGGTGGCAGCCTGGTAGTGCTCGTCGAACACGACGTAGGCGTACTTGATCTCGCGCGCGTCGGCAAATCGTACGTCGCCAGGCGCGTCCAAGGCGCCGATGGCAGCCAGGCCTTCAGTCACGTCGGACAGGGTGGCGTCGCTGACCGGCCCGCGGTCGGCCAGCTCCACGTACAACGACGCCGCTCCGGCCGGCGCCATGCTGGGCGCGGCGTTGCTGTAGATGCCCACGCGATAGAACGGCAGGCGCTTTTCAGGCACGTAGATCCAGTGCCAATCTGCCGCCGGCCGCGAGTGCGTGGCCACGTTCAGGTAGCGCAAGGTGGTGCAGCGCAGTCGACCAGCATGGGCCGCGATGTCGTCGGGAAGGTCAGACACGCGGGCCAGCAGCTCGGGCAACGGCAGAGTTGTGACCACGGCCCGATAGGGCACGCGCTCACCGGCCACCACCACCTCGCGCCGACGGAGATCGAGCGATTCCACGCTGCTGCGCAGGTGAATCTCGCCGCCCTGGATACGCGTGGCCAGTGCCCTGGTCAGCGTCTCGATGCCACCCTGTTTGGGGTAGGAGAATTCGATGTTGTAACCCATGCGCCCGGCGTCTGCGCCCACCGCGCCGGCCACCACTTGTTCGAGATTGGGCAGGGGCACGAAGCGGGAGCACCAATCCGCGGTGATCGTGCGCGGGTGCACGCCCCACAACTTCTCGTTGTAGGGGATCATGAAGTGCCGCGAAATGCCAGCGCCGAAGTGGCGCAGGCAGTACTCCTCGAAATTGCGCGGCGGCGCCCCCTCCGACTGCATCTTGGCCCGGATGACCCCCAACAGGCACTCCTTGATCACGTCAGGCGGCAGACCGTAGAGGTTGGCTTGGAACGGGTACAGGGTCGTCACCCCGTGGGAGAAAATGCGGGCGCGTCTCTCGACCGAAGCCATCTCGACGGGCAAGACCTCGCCCACCAGCCGCTTGATGGCCGGATCACGCAGGTGCAGCCAATGTCCGGTCAAGTCGAAGCGAAATCCCTCGCGTTCCTCGGTGACCGCCTGACCGCCCAGCTTGGCCTCACGCTCGAACAAAACCCACGGGCGACGCAAGTGAATGGCCGCCGAGAGCCCGGTGAGACCCCCGCCGAGAATGACTACCTTGCGCGATTCTTCGGCCATGGCTGAAGTGGGGACCTGCCTATCACGGGTGTCAGAGGGTGTCGACATCTGGCGGTTGCGAGCAAGTCCTTCTGGTTATCACGTCTCATCAAGATCTCGAAACGCCTGGGCGGTCCCGCGCGGACACGAGCTTCGGTTCCTGTGCTGTGCCGCCGGTGTAGTACATGTCGGTATTTTGCGCACAGTCGTCGATGCATTTTTTCTTTCCCATCGATGGACAGTTGCCTCATTATGGTGCGGTTGCTTGGCGGTTCGCATCCATGCGGCCCGTCGGCAGGATTAAGAAACTACCCCCGCGGGAGGAATATCATGACCCGACTTCTTCATGGCTTCACTATCTTGGCTGGTACCTGTGCTCTGACTCTGATCGTCGGCTGCGGTGGATCGAGCACGCCTAAGGTCAAGTGTGACGGCGGCGGCTGTGGCGATGCCAAGCGCGCCGACACGGGAACCAAATACGATGGCTCGACTGTCAATCCCGACATTAGCCCGGTCGCGCCAGGCCCCGATGGCCCGGTCACTACACAGCCCGATGGCCCGGTGGCCCAGCCCGATGGCCCGGTGACCCGGCCCGACGGCCCGGTCGTCACCCAACCCGATGGCCCAACTTTTGTTCCTGACGCCGGAGAGCCGGACGCGACCCCGACGAACGATGTGTTGCCGTTGCTCGACGTGATCCCGGCACAGAAGTTCGATGTGAAGAACGACACGTCAGGCACCCCGGATGTTGGGTTCGATGCTCCGACCCTGCTTCTCGATGTGGCGCAGGACCTCGCGGCCGATGTGGCGGCAGACGTTCTCGAAGACGCCGCCGAGGCTGGCGACGCAACTGAGGCTGGCGAAGCCGGCTAGTCCCGTTTCTGCAAGGCTCGTCACAGGCTCGGCTGCCCGGTAGCCGGGCCTGTTTCATATCTGGCTAGGGCAGCCGCGAGAGCCGGAAGGCGCTGTGAATGCGCTTCTGCGCCTGGGCCGCCTGGGCCGAGGCCACCACCAGCGAGATGTTCAGCTCGGATGAGCCCTGAGCGATGGCCACCACGTTGATGTCCTGCGAGGCCAAAGCCGAGAACACGCGCGCCGCGATTCCCGGCATACCTGCCATGCCCAGCCCCACCACGGCGATGGTGGTCATGCCGGTCTGCACCTGGATGCCATCCACATCGCGACGGGCGATCTCGTCGTGGAAGGCGCGGTCCAGGTGCTCCTTGGCCGACTTGGCTTCCTTCTCAGGAACCGTGAAGCAGATGGACTGTTCAGATGAAGCTTGCGTGATCAGCGAAACCGACATGCCATGCGCCGAGAGGGTTGCGAAGGTGCGCGCGGCCACCCCTGGGACGCCCAGCAAACCGCGGCCGGCCACGGTGATCAGAGCCTGGCCCGAAACCGCGGACAGCGCCTTGACCGGATGACGGTCGGTGCTCTGCTGCGACGCAATCTCCGTGCCCGGCGCATTAGGCTCGGCAAACGGCCGCACGTAGACCGGGATGGGCTTGCCCTGCACGGGAATGAGCGCACGCGAATGCAAGACCTTGGCGCCGTAGTAGGCCAGCTCGGCGGCCTCGCGCACGTGCAGTTGCGGGATCACGCGTGCGTCGGGCACCACCCGCGGGTCGGCGGTGAGCAGCCCGGGCACGTCCTTCCACAGGGTCACCCGGCTGGCATCGAGCGCGCGTCCGAGCAGCGTGGCGGTCAGATCCGAGCCGCCGCGACCCAGGGTGACGAGAGCGGGCGGCTGCCCGTGCTCCTTGTGCCACGCACCCAGGAAACCAGGCACCACCGGCACCACGCCGCGAGACATGAGCGGCCGGAGCCGAGTGCGCACGGCCGCGTCGGTGCGCGCCAGCTCGGGCGCGGCACCGCCGAAAGGCCCCTCGGTGTGAACCACTTCCAGCGCATCCACGACCTGGGCCTTCACGCCGGCGGCGCGCAGCACGGCACAGAAGATCTCCGCGCTCAAACGCTCGCCGCGCGACACCACCAGATCGCTCGTGCGCGCGGTCAGCTCGCGCAAGGCCACCAGGCCGCCGGCCAACATCTCCAGCTCGGCCATCGACTGGTCGACCACCTCGGCCAGCTCGGCCTTGGGCCGCTGGCCCAGGACCAGCTGGCGCAGGACCACGCGGTACTTCTCGCGCACGGCTTCCAGCGCGGTCGCGGTTTTCTCGCGATCGCCTGCGCGGGCATGATCGGCCACCGCCAGCAGCAGATCGGTCACGCCGGCCGGCGCCGAGCAGACTACCGCCAACGGAGCGGCGCAGGCCTTGGAGATGCCGGCCGCGTGCTTGTAAGCCGCGCCATCCGCCAGAGACGCGCCACCAAACTTGTAGACCTCGGGGAGCCGCGATTTTCGTGTCTTCATGGGAAGGTGAGTTTCTTACTACAGAGTCACAAAGAGGCCATGGTGAAAATCCGGGCTCGAAGGTGCTAAGTTTCGGCCATGCGTCCCTACCGCGCCCATTTCCGCTGCATCACCCGTTGCCCGGGCGAGTACCCTCTCGACCAGGTCATCTACCGTTGCCCCACCTGCGGCAATCTGCTGGAAGTCGTCCACGACATAGAGGCCCTCCAGCAACGTAGTGCCGCCGAGTGGAAGAAGCTGTTCGAGGATCGCTACATGCGCACCGACTGGCCCCACGGCTCAGGGGTGTGGGGCAAACGCGAGTGGGTTCACCCGCACATTCGCAACGAGAACGTGGTGTCGATGTACGAGGGTGGCAGCAACCTGTTCTGGGCCCAGCGCTACGGCAGCAAACTGGGCGTCGAGGATCTCTGGGTCAAGATGTGCGGCAACTCGCATACCGGGTCGTTCAAGGATCTGGGCATGACCGTGCTCATGTCCGCGGTGAAACAGATGATCGCGGACGGAAGGCCCATCTCCGCGGTGGCTTGTGCCTCGACCGGCGACACCTCGGCGGCGCTGGCGGCCTATGCCGCCGCCGCTGGCATCCGCGCCATGGTGCTCCTGCCGCGAGGAAAGATCTCGACCGCGCAACTGGTGCAGCCGCTGGCCAATGGCGCCACCGTGTTGGCCGTGGAAGGCAACTTCGACGATTGCATGAAGGTGGTGCAACGCCTGGCCGACGAGGAGGGCGTGTACCTGGCCAACAGCATGAACTCGCTGCGGGTGGAAGGACAGAAGACCGTGGGCATCGAGATCGTGCAGCAATTCGACTGGCGCGTGCCCGACTGGATCATCATTCCCGGTGGCAACCTGGGCAACGTCAGCGCGCTCGGCGCTGGGTTCAAGATGATGCGCGAGCTGGGCCTCATCAGCAAACTGCCGCGCATCTGCGTGGCCCAGGTGCAGGCCGCCAATCCGCTCTATCTCGCCTACAAGAAAGGGTACGACAAGTTCGAGCCCATGGTGCCGCAAACTACCCTGGCCTCGGCCATCCAGATCGGCAACCCAGTGAGCGTGAAGAAGGCCATCAAGACCTTGCAGGAATTCGACGGCGTGGTCGAGCAGGCCAACGAGACCGAGCTGGCCGACGCGGCGGCGCGTGCCGATGCCACCGGCATGTTCTGCTGCCCGCACACCGGCGTGGCACTGGGCGCGCTGGAGAAGCTGGTGGCCGCTGGCACCATCCGGAGGTCCGAGACAGTGGTGGTGGTGAGCACCGCCAATGGCCTCAAGTTCACCGACTTCAAGGTCGGCTACCACGAAGGCAAGCTGCCCGGCGTTCCCGTGTGCCAGTACGCCAACAAGCCCGTCGAGGTGCCCAACGACTACGCCAAGGTCCGCGACACGGTTCGGCGATTGTTGGGGGCGTGAGCGTACTGCATCAGTCGAGCCGCCGTGTTCGGCCACGACCACGGCTACGATGCCAATTGTGACTGCGGCCTGGACGCGCTATTTTCAACCTCGTCTCCGGAGGTTCAACATGCCAACACGGTCGGTGCTGTTTGGGTTGGTCCTCGCTTCGCTGTGGTGTGGATCCTGTAGCCCTTGCGACCGTAGCGGCTGCCAGGCATACGAGCGACCTGCCACGGCCAGCATCAAGCAAGGGGTGGCGGGAGTGGTTGCCTCCGAGTCCGACGTCGTCGGAAACGGTTGCCAGGAATGTGGCTTTGCCAGCAGCACCCTCGACATTTGGCTCACCACTGGGCGGGTCCAGGACGCGGTCACCGCCGGTACGATCGTGAGCACAGCGCCTCTTGTCGCCGTACAGGCTGACGGTCACTACCAGATCGAACTGGACCCGGCCGACTACTTGCTGTGCGTTGACGTGTTGGGCTCCCTACCGTGTGTGCCGTTCACAGTGGAGATGAGCAAGGTCACAACCATGAACGTGAAACGAGTATTCGGCCCCGCTGGTTTCCTGGTATTCGCCCCCGGCAGCTCGGTCCCAACGACCGCCCAGGTTCTCAACGTCACACCGTCCTCCTGAAGTACGTCCGCAGCACCCTTGCAGGATGGCTCGTGCCCAAGACGGCGACGCTCACCCGACCGGGCAATGAAGGGTGGTCGTGGCCGTGGCCGTGGCCGGACATTTCTCCCGCGGCGCCATGACGTTGCACCGACGGCGAATCTCCCGTAAGTTCCTGTGCCTCACCAACCGGACATTGCCATGCAGATCGCACTCTTCGACACGACTCTTCGGGACGGAACCCAGAGCGAGGGGCTTTCTTTCTCGGTCGAGGACAAGATCAAGATTGCCCGGCTGCTCGATGGATTCGGGGTGCGCTACATCGAAGGCGGCTATCCTGGGGCCAACCCCAAGGATGAGGAGTTTTTTCGTCGCGCCTCCGAGCTGAAACTGAAGCAGGCTCGGCTCACCGCCTTTGGCAGCACCCGCCGCACCGGCAGCACCGCCGCGAACGACGCCAACCTGCAAGCTCTGGTCAGAGCCGGCACGCCAGCCGTGGCCATCTTCGGCAAGACCTGGTTGTTGCACGTGACTGACGTGCTCAAGACCACGCCCGAAGAAAATCTCGCCATCATTGCCGATAGCGTGTCGTTCCTGAAACAGCATGGTCACGAGGTGATCTTCGACGCTGAGCACTTTTTCGACGGCTTTCGCGCCGATCGCAGCTATGCCCTGGCCGCGGTGCACGCCGCTGCCCAGGCCGGCGCGGACTGGATCGCCCTCTGCGATACCAACGGCGGAAACCTGCCCTCGACCGTGGCTGAGATCGTGCGTGAGGCGAAGAAGGTGCTGACCGTGCCTCTGGGCATCCACGCCCACAACGACAGCGATCTGGCGGTGGCCAACTCGCTGGCGGCGGTGGAGGCCGGCTGTACCATGGTACAAGGCACGCTCAACGGCTGGGGCGAGCGCTGTGGCAACGCCAACCTCATGTCCGTGATCCCGGCCCTGCAGCTCAAGATGGGCCTACGCTGCATCCCCGAGGAGAACATGGAGCGGCTCACCGAGGTTTCTCGCACGGCCAGCGAGATCGCCAATCTGCGCCCGCGCGCGCACGCGCCCTATGTGGGTTCCTCGGCTTTTGCGCACAAGGCGGGCGCCCACGTCGCCGCGGTGGCCAAGTCGCCGGTCACTTTTGAACACATCCCGCCCGAAAAGGTGGGCAACGACCGCCGCATCGTCGTGTCCGAACTTTCCGGGCGCGGGAACATCCGCGTGCGCGCTGCCGAGCTGGGCGTCGAGTTGCGTGGCAACGAGGCCGACCTCGTCGCCCGCATCAAGGAACTGGAGAACCAGGGCTACCAGTTCGAAGCGGCCGATGGCTCGCTCGAGCTGATGCTGCGGCGGACTCAGCCGGGCTACAGTGAGCCGTTCGAGGTGCTCGACGTGGTGGTGATCTCCCAGCGTCGCAGCGGCAGCGACATGTTCATCGAGGCCACGGTCAAGATCAAAGTGGGCGATGAGGTTTCCCATGTAGTGGCCGAAGGCTCGGGCCCCGTCGACGCCATGGACCGCGCTTTTCACAAAGCGCTCGACCACCATTTCCCGATCCTGCGCCAGATCCATTTGTGCGACTTCAAAGTGCGCATTCTCGATCCCGAATCCGCCACCGCAGCCGTCACCCGGGTCCTGGTCGAATCCAGCCTGGGGAGTGACCGTTGGAGCACAATCGGTGTCTCGCAGAACATCATAGAGGCGAGCTGCGAAGCGCTCAAGGACGCCCTTGAGCTGCCCCTGGTTCGGGCCGCCAAGGCCTGAGGGTCCGCGCTGCTCGCGGGAATAGGAGGGGAGCGCCCTTGGTTGCACGTTGTGGGCCGGTGGGGTAGATGCACTGGGTCGTTTGGTCGCGTCTCAACCCCGACACGTGGCCTCGGCGATTTCAGAACCCCTATTCACCGTGCCCATGCCCGCATATCTTCGTCCAATGAAGGGAAGCGTTGCTGCCCTTCTCGCCATCGCCTTCCTTGGCCCCGCAGTCAGTCTGGCGGACGACGCGGCTGAGTCATCTAATCTCCCGGTCCATCTGGGGATGGCGGACGCCCTACGCCTCTTCCGCGAGCGTGGCTTCGATCTCATCGTGGCGGACGCGGCGGTCGATAGCGTTCGGGGTGACGCTCAGATGGCTGGCGCCATCCCCAATCCCGCGATCTCGGGGGGGGTTGGTCGCTCCTTCGGCTTTAATAGCAAAACATGTCCTGGTTGCTCGGCCCTGGCCTGGAGCGCGGGAGTGTCCGACCAATCCGCTATCTTCGACACCCTGTCGGGGAAGCGGCGTCTGCGTTCGCGCACGGCGGAGCTGGCTTTGTCGGTGGCACGCCAGAACCGCGCCGATACCCAGCGCACCCTGGAATCCATGCTCCGCCAGCAGTATCTCGAGGCCGTGTATGCCCGTGATGCCCTTGATCTGGCACACGAGTCGCAAGGCCGCCTCGGCCATGTTTTGGAACTGAATCAAGCCCGCTTCCAACATGGCGCCATCTCGCAGGTCGACGCGCTCAAGGTCGAAACCGAGAAGCTGGAAGCCGACCAAGAGGTGGAACGCGCGGAATTGACCCTGGCCGAGGCCAAGTATGACCTCGCCTTCCTGCTGGGGGTACGCGGGCGCGTGCCGGACTTCGAGGTCGATGTCGATCTCCCGCGCTATCGCGTTCCTGCCGATTTGGGCCACGCGACCGTTGATTCATTGCTGGAGCAGGCGCGCAAGCAACGTCCCGACTTGGCAGCTGCTCACCTGGAGCACGACCGCGCCGGGGCGGCTCTGCAAACGGCAAAGCGCCTTCGCTTTCCCGACATCGCGCTCTCCCTCGGTGTGAGCGGACAAGGGTCCGGCAGCGACGTCAGCTCGCCGCCCACGTTGTCGCTGGGACTTACACTCACCCCGCCGGTCTTCTACCGTTTCCAAGGCGAGGTGCAGAAGGCCCAGGCCGACATGCGCGTGCAAGACACGCTTCTGGCCAAGACCGAAGCACAGATTGTGAACGACGTGACCGGTGCGCTGGCCCAGTTCCAGTCCACGCAACGCCGAGTGGAGCGGGCCGAGCACGGGCTGCTCGATCGGGCGCGGCGCACGCGCGACCTGGTCCAAATTCAGTACGAAAAAGGCGCAGCGTCGCTGCTCGAGTACCTCGACGCACAACGAATGCTCATAGAGACCACCCAAGGCTACCTGCGCGATCTGGCCGACTACTGGCTCGCGGTGGTGCTCATTGGGGAGGCCGTGGGCTTGGAGCTGGGGCCATGAACCATATACGAGTGATTCCCTTCACCGCACTTTGCCTGGCCGCGACCGTCGGAGCTGGTTGTCCCAAGCGCGCCGCCAACTCATCGATCGCCCCGCCCAACACAGAGGTATGGCTAGCGCCCGAACAGGTGGCTGCGGCCAAGCTGGTGGTGGAACCCCTCGAACCTCAGCCCGTGGGCGGCGTCGTGGTGGCCAGCGGCCGAGTGACCTTCGACGATCTGCACGTCGCGCACGTGCTGTCGCCGGTGACGGGCCGGGTGGTCAAGATCGAAGCCCAGCCCGGCCAGCGCGTGAAGAAGGGCGACGCCCTGGCGCAGATCGAGTCTCCTGACGTGGCGGCCGCGTATTCCGACCTGGCCAAGGCCCAGGCCGACTTTGGCGCGGCCGAAAAGGAAGCCAACCGCCAGAAGGAGCTGTTCGATGTCCACGCCGGATCGCAACGCGATTTCGAGAGCGCGCAGTCGAACTATAGCAAGGCCCGGGCCGAGCTGGATCGAGCCAGGAAGAAGACCCGCATCCTGCGCGGCAGTTCCTCCAATCGGTCCAACCAGATGTACACCCTGCGCACGCCCATCGACGGCGAGGTCATCGCCCGCAATGTGAACCCCGGCGCCGAGGTGCAAGGGCAATACACCGGTGGCACCGTGCTCGAGCTCTTCACCGTGGGCGAGTTGGACAGCGTGTGGGTGCTGGGCGATGTTTTCGAGATGGACCTCGGGCGAGTCAAGGCGGGCACCGCCTGTCTGGCCACCGTGGTGTCGTATCCCGGCCGCGTCTTCCGGGGACTGGCTGACTGGGTCTCGGACACGCTGGATCCAGCCACCCACACTTCGAAAGTCCGCTGCAAGATCGTCAACTCCGACCGCGCGCTCAAGCCCGAGATGTATGCCACCGTGACCCTGCCGGTAGACCGCCAAGTCGCGCTCGCCATCCCGCGAAGCGCGCTTCTGCGCCTGGGCGATCAGACGGTGGTTTTCGTCGAGGCGGGCAAGACGCCCGACGGCCGCTTGCGCTTCGAGCGCCGGCCGGTGGTGGTCAACGAGGAGTTGGGCAACGAGTTCCTGCCAGTGTTGCGCAACCTGGCTAAAGGTGAGCGCATCGTCGTCTCGGGCGCCATTCTGCTTTCCGGGATGCTGTAACGATGATCGAACGACTGGTTTCGGCCGCAGTCCGTGCGCCCTTTCTCGTCTTCATGGCCGCGCTGGCGCTCGTCGGGATCGGCGTTCGCTCGTACGTGCAACTCGACATCGAAGCCTATCCCAACCCGGTAGCGCCCATGATCGAGCTCATCGTGCAGCCGCAAGGCTGGAGCGCCGAGGAAGTCGAGCGCTACGTCACCCTGCCTCTCGAAACCGGGCTGGTGGGCATGCCCGGGCTGGAACACGTGCGCTCGCAGTCGCTTTTCGGTCTGGCCGACGTGAAGTTCTACTTCGGCTGGGACACCAACTACCCCACGGCTCAACAACGCGTGCTCAACCAGCTCAATTTCGTAAACCTACCAACCGGCGTGCAACCGCAGCTCTCACCTTGGAGCGCGATTGGCGAGTTGTACCGCTACAAGGTGGTGGGCAAGGACTACACAGCAGCGGATCTCAAGACCGCGCAGGACTGGATCCTGGAGAAGCAGTTCCGCCAGGTCCCGGGTGTGATCGACGTGGTGGGGTTCGGTGGCCTGACCAAGCAGTATCACGTGGACGTGGACCCCTATCGCCTGCGCGGACTCAATGTCAGCCTGGCGCAGTTGCAGTCCGCCATCACCAACGCCAACCAAAACGTGGGCGGGCAGCGTATCACGCTGGGCGAACAATCCTTCGACGTGCGCGGCGTCGGGCTCATCCGTTCGGTGCGCGACATCGACCAAATCACGGTGGCCGCGCAAAAGGGCGTTCCGGTTCGCGTGCGCGACGTGGCCGGGGTCAGCGTGGGGGCGGCCCCGCGTCTGGGCATCGTGGGCCGCGACGGTGAACCGGACATCGTAGAAGGCATCGTGCTCATGCGCTACGGAGGCGACTCGCTCTCCACGGTCAAGGGCATTCACGATCGCGTCGACTACATTCGGCAGAACCGGGTTCTACCGCCTGGCATGGACATCGAAACGCTCTACGACCGGGCCGACCTGGTCAAGCTGACCACGCACACGGTGATGGAGAATCTCGTCACTGGCATGGTGCTGGTCTCGTTGGTGTTGTGGCTTTTTCTGGGCAAGCTGCGCGCCGCCTTGCTGGTCGCACTCAACCTGCCACTGGCCCTGCTCTTCGCATTCTTCGGCATGGTATCGACGGGAACCCAGGCCAATCTCATCTCGCTGGGCGCGGTGGACTTCGGCATCGTGGTCGACTCGTCGGTGATCATGATGGAGAGCATCTTCCGCAACTTTGCCCGGCGCGGAGGCTCGGTTTTCGACCGCATCGCCGCCGCGGCCCGCGAGGTCGGGCCGCCGGTGTTCTCCTCCACGCTCATTATTGCGGTGGCCTTCGTGCCGCTCTTCACCCTGACCGGTGTGGCCGGCGTGATCATGGCGCCGATGGCGCACACCTATGCCTTTGCCATCGGGGGCGCGATTCTGCTCTCGCTCACTCTCACGCCGGCGCTGTCATCGCACCTCTTGCCCGTGTCCACCAGCCAAGACGAAGAGGAGAAGGACACGCGGTTCATGCGCCTGGTGCATCGCTTGTACGCGCCACTGTTTTCCTTCGCCTTGCAGCGTCCGCGCTGGGCCGTGCTGTTGGGTGCGGCGCCCGTCGTCGTGGCCCTGGCTGCGGCCGGCATCCTCGGCCGCGAGTTCATGCCCAAGCTGGAAGAAGGCAATTTCTGGATCCGTGCGACCTTGCCGACATCGATCTCCCTAGAGAAGTCGGCCCGCTACGTCGGTCACATTCGCGCCATCGTGCTCGGCTGCCCCGGTGAAGACGCCAGTGACTGTCCCTTCGAGAAGAGAAGCCGGCCCGAAATCCAAAGCGTCATTTCACAGCTCGGGCGGCCCGACGACGGCACCGACGTGTCCGGTTTCCACAACATCGAGCTGCTGGCGCCCCTGCGTCCCAGCTCCGAATGGCGCAAGGGCGTGACCAAGGCGTCGCTCACCGAGGACATGCAGCGCGACCTGGCCCGCGCCTTCCCGGGGGTGGTGTTCAATTTCTCGCAAGTCATTGCCGACAACGTGGAAGAGGCCATGTCTGGCGTCAAAGGTGAGAACACGGTTAAGGTGGTGGGGCCGGACTTGCTCGTGAATGAGACCAAGGCCGACGAGATCGTGAGCGTCATGAAGGACATCCGGGGGGTGGCCGATCTGGGAATCTTCCGCTCGCTCGGCCAGCCCGCGATTCGTATCACGCCTTCGCGCACCGCCGCTGGACGCTATGGCCTAAACACCGGCGACGTGGCGGCCGTCATCCAAGCCGCCATCGGCGGGCTGGCCATCACCCAAGTCTACGAGGGCGAAAAGCACTTCGACCTGACCGTGCGTTGGGCCGAGCCCTACCGGCGTGACCAGCGCGCCATCCGCGCCATCCTGGTGGCCGCGCCCGACGGCGCCCAGGTGCCGCTCGGGCAGTTGGCTGATGTCGTCGAGGAGAACAGTCCTTCGGTCATCTTCCGCGAGGATCTCAAGCGCTATGTACCGGTGAAGTTCTCAGTGCGCGGGCGCGACCTGGCCTCGACCATCGCCGAGGCACAGGCCAAGATCGCCGCGCATGTCAAGCTGCCCTACGATACGCATCTGGAATGGGGCGGCGAGATCAACCAATTGCGCGAGACCACGGCGCGCTTACTGATCATCGTCCCCGTCACCCTGCTGGTCATCATGTTTCTCGTGTACAGCTCGGTCAAAAACGCGCGCGACACCCTCATTGTGCTGCTGGGCGCGCCCGTGGCGGCCAGCGGCGGTGTCGTAGCCCTTTTTCTCACCGGCACTGATTTCTCGATTTCGGCGGCCATGGGCTTCATCTCGATTCTCGGGGTTTCCATCCAGGACGCCCTGTTGGTGGTCACCTACGCGCAGAAGCTACGCCGGCAAGGCGAGTCGGCGGAAAGCGCCGCCCGGCAGGCAGCCGAGCGCTGGCTGCGCCCGGTGCTGATGGCCTCCTCGGTCGCCATGCTGGGCCTGCTTCCCGCTGCCCTCTCGCGCGGCATCGGCTCGGAAACGCAAAAGCCACTCGCCATTGTGGTCATCGGCGGAGCCCTGGCGCTGGTGATCCTGCCCCGCCTGCTGCAGCCCGCCCTGCTGTCGCTGGCTTTTCGGAAACGGGTTCCGGCCGCCCCACAGGTCTGACCGCCCGCCAGAGCTATCCCGCCATCCGCGCGCCTGAAATGCGCAGCCTCGGCAGCCAGCCCGCGCTACTCCAGTTCGTTTACAACGACAGGCTGGAAGTTGCCCACCGGGTCTCCGGACGAGTTGACTCCCCCCACTCGGATAAACTCGGCCAGCGTGTTGTCGCAGTTCATGTCGCCCTTGGCGTACGCCGTGAAGCGGGCGCTGACACCGGTTCCTGACCCGCTATATCCCGGCATGTAGTGGTGGGGGTCGGGGAGAGAAAAACTCAAGGACAGCCACACCAAATCGGTCATCCAAGCCAGGTTTCCACCCCCACAACGCTGACCGGCCTGGCACGCACACTCCGAGGTGCTGGCCCAAGTCGCGCTCGGCCCGGGGAACTGCTGGGGCAGCACCCCACCGTTGCCATTTGTGTGATCGGTCACGAAGTAGCTCAATGACCCTGCCCACTCCTTGTTCAGATGACCGACGGCTTCGGCGGTGCGAGCCTTCTTGACGTATCGACTGAAGGCAGGAACAGCGATCGCTGCCAGAACACCGATGATGGCCACAACGATCATGAGCTCCACCAGCGTGAAGCCGCTGGGGTTCCGGCTCCTGGCCAAGCTCGTGGCAGGCATCGCGGTATTCCTTTTTCTTTCGATGCAAGTCTCGGGCCGTGGTCACCAACCTGAGCGTGCGTGGTCCAACTGGCGCCAAATCGCGATCTATCGTGTATCGAGTTTCCCGACACTGACAGACCACGGTGACCGAAATGGTAAGTTGTGGCTCGAAGCCCGACAAAAAACGGCGTTCCAAGGCCCGCCGTGTCCGCCGTACCGAGATTCGATTCCCTGGCCAGTGCGTCGGGTGCGTCGCTCGCTGCACTTGCGGCGAGTCTCGACCCGCGCGACGATAGAGGCATGCGCGTCTCACATCTGATCGGTGTGATCCTTTGGGCCGGCCTCCTCATCTCATGCCGCAAGCAACTGGGCGACGGGGCCACATCTCAGCGTGACGTCGACGCCAACCTGGACGGATTCATCGACGTCGTGAAATCCGGACTGGGTCTGTCCGTCAATCCCCGTTTCCTGACCTTCGGGCCCGTGCCTGGCACGAGCCCATGGGACAGCCCAGTGACAGCGACTTCGGTCAGCGTCCACGGGCGAAGCATTCCCATCCGTCCTGGCCGCGACGGCCTGCTCCACGAGCGCTACGAAGCTCGGCCTTGTCCGCTCAAGACCATTTTCGAATGTGTGGAGATCCTCGCCACCGGCCGCTTTGGCAAGGACGGTGAGATCATGTGCTTCGGCCTGCAGCTACAGAAGCACCCCAACGAAGTCGTGCGCCAGGACATCGCTTTCCGCTCGGCCGAGTTCTGCCCTTTCCAGCTGTCCGCTGGCCCGGCCCAGCAGATCATCCGCGGCCTCGAGAAGGCGCAGATGGAGCACTTCCAGCGCCAGGAGACTGACAGGGATCTGGACCCGACTGGACGCTGATATGGGAACCCGATGGTCCGCGGCGCGTACAGCTCGCCGGCTCCCCACGCGACTAGGCCGGGTTTGACTGACGGCCATGTGCGGGGCGACAATGCCAGCCGTCTTGCGACAGGAGGCTTTGATGGCTGTTCGATCGTCGACAATTCAGGCCGGGCTTGGCTTGCTGATCCTACTTGGCAGCTCGTCCGTGTGGGCGGGCCAGAAAGAGGACGCGGCTCGGGCCGAAGTGGCGGCCGGCACAGCAGCCTACAACCTCGGCTACTATGACGACGCTGCCCGGCACTACGAGGAAGCCTATCGCCAGGTGCCGGACCCTGCCCTGCTCTTCAACGTCGGTCAGGCCTACCGGCTTGCCGGCAAGCCTGACCGTGCCATCACCGCCTATCGATCCTACCTGCGCACAGCACCTGCCGACGCAGCCAATCGGGTTCAGGTCGAGAAGCGGATTCCGGAGCTGGAAAAGCTGCTGGCTGAGATGAAGAGTGCGCAAACGGCGCCGCCACCAGGAACCCTGCCCACGGCTCCGCCTGCGGCTGTCCCGCCCGCTGCCCAGGCTCCGAGCAGCACGCCTGCCGTCCCGCCCGCCGCGCCCCCTGTCGAGACCCAAGGCAGTGCCCTGCCAGCGACGGCGGCACCGACCGCGGCTGAGCCAGCCGGGCCAGGCACGAGCGACTTCCCGACTTTCGGAACACCGCCTTCGCCCTTGCCAGCGGCCTCCGGCACTGGGCCAGCGGCTGATGTGCCAGCAGGCGCTGACCTGCATGCTGCCGCGCCCGCGGACGAATCCCCACCCGTGTACAAGACGTGGTGGTTCTGGACAGGGGTGGGTGTGGGTGCGGTGATTGCAGCAGGCGTGGTCACCGCCGTCGTGCTCTCCTCCGCATCGTCGAAGGGGATCCCAAACACGACGCTCGGCAACCAGCCCATCTTCCAGTAGGGGACAACCATGCGACGAATTCTCCTGGGCTTGGTTCTTCTGTCACTCGCCTGCAAGGCCAGCAGCGGTGGTTCGCAAGACGTCGTGCTCGTCAATGTGGACGCCCCCAACCTGACCGGGATCACGCATCTCAACGTGACCTTCACCAACGCCGGTACCTCGGAGACTCGCAGCTACCCAGCGAATGCGACATCAACTCCCATTGTGTTTCCCACCACCCTGTCCGCCACTGTGCCCACCTCACGTACCGGCAATATCGACGTGAGCATCGACGGATTGGACGTGCAGAACCTGATGGTGGCGCACGGCCAGAACAGCAAGAACCTGGTTTCAGGCGGTGAGACCGACATTCCGGTGACCCTGGCGGCTGTGGCGTCGGGGCCGGACGCGGGGGCCGGAGGACAAGGCGGCGCGCCTGCCACAGGTGGCGGCATGGCTGGCGCGGGTGGCGGCACTGGCGGTGCAGGAGGAGTGACGGGCGGTACGAGTAGCGCGGGCGGCGGCCACAGCACAGGAACTGGTGGCGCTACCGGAATGGGTGGTGGTACCGCTGGCATTGACGCTGGCGTGGATGGAGCCACCGGAGGCAGTGGTGGCGCTTCCGCACGGGCCGGTAGCAGCGGCGGTGGAAGCGGCGGAACTGGCGCCGCCGGCGGATCGGGCGGCACGATCGGTACCGGCGGAGTCGGGGTCGGCGGAGCAGGTGGAGCCAAGGGCGGCGCAGGTGGAACGGTGTGCACCCCGATCGTGTGCCCCGCACTCGCTTGCGTGGGTGGTTACCAGCCGAATCCCGACCCCTGCGGCTGTCCCATCTGTGCGCCAAATCTCGACGGAGGCATGGCGAAAGACGCCGGCGGTTCGGCGGATGGACCCTCGACAGACGCAAACTCTGCCGAGACACCAGCCACTTGCTCGCCACCCAAGAGCACCGGCGGATTCGCTTGCCCGGGCCATTTTTGCACCGTTGGGACGTATGGTGGCTACGATTACGTCTTTCCTGATACGTCAGGCAAATCGTCCATTTGCCTGGCGGAGAACAGTCTCTGCGTAGCGGGCACCACAGGTGCAGTAGATCCACCCGCATACACAGTTTGGGGAGCTGGTTTTGGAGTCGGCTTGTCGCCCAGCGGAACGGCTGTCCAGCTTTCGGGAACGGGTGTCACGGTCGCGCTCACCAGCCTCCCCACTGGCGCGGTGACCGTGGGGGTGAATTCGGGAACTACGGGCTATTGCGCCGTGATGACCACAGCCACCCAGACCATTCCTTGGACCAGTTTCAATACGATCTGCCAGGGCCCGGCCACCGGTGTGGCGCTTACGGGCGCGCCCAACACGCCGAACATCACGTTCGATGTCATTTCTGGTCCGACCGTCGGGACCTTCGACTTCTGCGTGACCGCGCTCTCGTTCTACTAACCGTGCAACAAAAAGGCCCGGGAACCTTGCGGGCGCCCGGGCCTTGATCGTTTCAGTGCAGTGTTAGGAGACGAGCTTGTCTCCGGCGGGCGGAGCGAAGGGCGAGTCCACGCCGGCGATTGCCAGAGCCTCGTACAATTTCCAGCGTGCCTTCGCTTCGCGCTGACCCTGCTCCATCAGGGCGCGAGCACGCTCCGGCATGACTTGAGCCAGCGAGCGGAACCGCGTTTCGGTCATGGCCCATTGTTCGTAGGTCATCTTGGGCGCCTTGGAGTCGAGCTTGAGCGGGTGTTCTCCCTTGTTGTAGAGGTCCGGGTTGAAGCGGTAGAGGGTCCAGGCGCCGCTGTCGACTGCCGCGGTCTGGTTGTCCATGCCCTTGGCCATGTCGATGCCGTGAGCGATGCAGTGGCTATAGGCGATAACGATGGAGGGCCCGTCATAGGCATCCGCCTCGATCATGGCCCGCACGGTCTGGATGTCGCTGTAGCCCATGGCCACCTTGGCGACGTAGCAATTGCGGTACGCGATGGCCATCATGCCCAGGTCCTTCTTGGGCGTGGGCTTGCCGGCCGCCGCGAACTTGGCCACGGCGCCGGTCGGGGTCGCCTTCGAGCACTGGCCACCGGTGTTCGAGTACACCTCGGTGTCGACCACCAGGATGTTCACGTTGCGGCCGCTGGCCAAGACGTGATCCAGCCCGCCATACCCGATGTCGTAGGCCCATCCGTCGCCGCCCACTGCCCACACGCTCTTCTTGACCAGCATGTCAGCCACGCCAACCAGGTTTTTCGCGTCGGGGTCGGAGAGGCCGCTCAGCTTCTGCTTGAGCAGGGCCACGCGCTCGCGCTGCTCATAGATGCCCTTCTCGTCGGCCTGATTGGCTTCCATAAGCCCCGCGACCAACTCGCCAGGCAACTGACCCGACAGCTTCTTGAGCAGTACCTTGGCGTAGTCGTTCTGCTTGTCGATGGTCACCCGGAAACCGAGTGAGAACTCGGCGGTGTCCTCGAAGAGCGAGTTGTTCCAGGCCGGGCCACGCCCGTCCTTGTTCTTGGCGTACGGCGTGGTGGGAAGATTGCCGCCGTAGATCGACGAGCATCCCGTGGCGTTGCCGATGATGGCGCGATCGCCGAAGAGCTGAGTCAGCAGCTTCACGTACGGAGTTTCGCCGCAACCTGCACAGGCGCCTGAGTACTCGAAGAGCGGCTGCAGGAACTGGCAACCCTTGACCGAGTCAACCTTGACCAGGCGGCGGTCCACCTCGGGCAGGTCGAGGAAGAAGGCGTAGTTGTCGCGTTCCTGGGCGCGCAGCGGAATCTGCGACTCCATCATGATGGCCTTCTTGGTCTTGTCCTTCTTGTCAGTGGCGGGACAGACCTCCACGCACAAGTTGCAGCCGGTGCAGTCCTCGGGCGCGCTTTGCAGGGCGTACATCACATCGCCGTATTCCTTGGCCTTGTACTTAACGGCCTTGAAAGTCGCCGGCTTCTTCTCCAACAGCTTCGCGTCGACGACCTTGGCGCGGATGGCGGCGTGCGGGCACACCAGCGTACACTTGTTGCACTGGATGCAGAGGTCCGGGTACCACACCGGGATCTCCATCGCGATGTTGCGCTTCTCCCAGCGCGCGGTATCGGTGGGGAAAGTTCCATCCACCGGGAACACGCTGACTGGCAGCTGGTCGCCACGGCCGGCGATGATCTCCGCGGTCACCTTGTGCACGAACTCGGGCGCCTCCTTGGCCACGATGGGCGGCATCTTGAGGCTGCTCGATACTTTCTGGGGGTAGTTGACCTGCTGCAGGTTGGCCACCGAATGATCCACCGCCTTGAAGTTCTTCTGCACCACCTCGGGACCCTTGCGCTGGTAGGTCTTCTCGATGGTCTTCTTGATCTTGGCGATGGCCTCGTCTGGGGGCAACACACCCGAGATGTTGAAGAAGCAGGTCTGCATGATGGTGTTGATACGCGCCCCCATGCCGGTTTCCTTGGCCACCTTGTAGGCGTCGATCACGTAGAAACGCAGCTTCTTGTCGATGATCTGCCTCTGCACTTCTTGCGGCAGCTTGTCCCAGACCTCGTCCTTGCCGTACACGCTGTTGAGCAGGAACACGCCACCGGGCTGACAGTACTGGAGCATGTCGTAGCGCTCGAGGAACGACCACTGGTGGCAGGCCAGGAACTGCGCTTCCGTGATGAGGTAACTGGAGCGAATCACGTCGGGCCCGAAGCGAAGGTGCGACACTGTGACTGCGCCGGCCTTCTTCGAGTCATAGACGAAATACCCCTGGGCATAGAAGCGGGGATCGTCGCCGATGATCTTGATCGAGTTTTTGTTGGCGCCGACCGTCCCGTCAGAGCCGAGGCCGTAGAACAAGCAGCGCTTCACGGCGTCGGTCTCGGTGGAGAAGCTGTAGTCCACGGGCAGCGACGTGTGGGTCACGTCGTCGTTGATGCCCACGGTGAAGTGGTTCTTGGGGGCTGGCTTCTTGAGATCGTCGTACACCGCCTTGACCATGGCCGGGGTGAACTCCTTGGACGACAGACCGTAGCGTCCGCCCACCACCTTCGGCATGGCAAAGGGCAACTTGCCGTTTGACTGCGCCTCAGCCAGCGCGGTGATCACGTCCTGATACATCGGCTCGCCAGCGCAGCCCGGCTCCTTGGTGCGATCCAGGACCGAGATGGCCTTGACCGACTTGGGCAGGGCGGCGATCAGGTGGTCCATGGAGAACGGACGGTACAGGCGCACCTTGACCACGCCGACCTTCTCGCCCTTCTTGGCCAGCACATCCACGGTCTCGTGTACGATCTCGGCGCCGGTTCCCATGACCACGATCACGCGCTCGGCATCGGCCGGGCCCACGTAGTCGAACAGGTGGTAGGAACGACCCGCGATCTTGGCGAACTTGTCCATCTCCGCCTGAACAATGGCCGGGGTCGCGTCGTAGAACTTGTTGCACGCCTCGCGCGCCTGGAAGAACACGTCGGGGTTCTGCGCGGTGCCGCGCAAGATCGGCCGGTCGGGCGTCATGGCGCGCGCGCGATGCGCGTTGACCAGATCGTCGGTGACCATGGCCTTGATGTCCTCGTCGGTGAGCTGCTCGATCTTTTGCACCTCGTGCGAGGTGCGGAAGCCGTCGAAAAAGTGAATGAACGGCACGCGCGCCTGCAGGGTCGCGGCCTGCGAGATGAGGGCCATGTCCATGACTTCCTGCACGGAGCCGGTACAGATGAGGCCGAAGCCAGTCGAGCGCACGGCCATCACGTCGCTGTGATCGCCGAAGATCGACAGGGCGTGGGTGGCCACGGTGCGGGCCGAGACGTGCCACACCGTCGAGGTCAGCTCGCCCGCGACCTTGAACATGGTCGGGATCATGAGCAGCAAGCCCTGCGCGGCCGTGAAGGTGGTGGTCAGCGCGCCCGCCTGAAGGGCGCCGTGGGTTGTGGCGGCAGCGCCTGCCTCGCTCTGCATCTCGACCACCGACGGAACCGTGCCCCAGATGTTGGTGCGGCCGGCGGCCGACCAGTCATCGGCCCATTCACCCATGTTCGACGAAGGGGTGATGGGGTAAATGGCGCAGACCTCGTTGGTCTTATGCGCTATGTAGGCAGCGGCTTCGTTGCCGTCAATCGTGACTTTCTTGCGAGCCATGTCGTGGTCCTCCAGGGGGGTAAAACTTCGGAAAAACGCAGTCTTCTTACGTCCGCAGCGTCAGCGAAGCAACAGGAACTTTTGCCAGTACAACGCTACAACTGCGCCCGCAGACGAGGGTCGATTCTCGTCCCGCCAACGCGACGCTCTCCAACGCAGATGCGTCCTCCCGCTAGATGCGCGGGATCGGAAACGGGGCGCCTGGTTTCGCGAACAGGTAACCCTGGAAAAGGTCCGCGCCCAGGCCGACCAGGATGTTGCGCTCAGCCTCAGTCTCGACCCCCTCGGCCACCAGTGGCGTTTCCAGCTCCAAACACAGGCTGGCCAGCGCGTGCACCATCTTGCGTTTGGTCGGCGTGGTGTCGATGCCCCGGATGAGCGTCATGTCCAGCTTGACCACGTCGGGTTCGAGCTGCGCGAAGCTGTTCAGCCCCGAGTAGCCCTCACCCAAATCATCGACGGCGATGCGAAAGCCCAAGCGACGCAGGTGGGCCACGCGCTCGCGGATGTCAGGGATTCTCTCCAGTGCCATGCGCTCGGTGATCTCGAGATGAATGCGCGAGGCAAACTCGGAAAGCGGCGCGTGGGGCGAGTAGAGATCTTCGTCCGCCAAGTCGAGCACGTGCAGATTGACGAAAACGCCCGGCAGCTCCGGGTGTTTGCGCAGCACGTCCGCAACCTGCCCCCGCGTCTTGCGCCCCAGGGTCGACATTTCGTCGAGCGCCTCGGCGGTCTTGAGGATCTCCATAGGCGAAAACAATTCAGTGTCGGTGGTGCGCATGAGGGCTTCGTAGGCCACCACGGCCTTGCGCGACCAGGACACGATTGGCTGGAAGGCCGTCCACATCCCAGCCAGCGCCCTGTCGAAGCGCAGCCGCATCGCCTCCATCTCGCGCTCGTGCTCCTCGGTGCAATTCAAGATGCGTCGCTCCCGTATCGCCACTCGGTGCATCTGCACCGCGCGCGAGAGCACGTCCCTAAGCTGGGACATGGACAGCGGCTTGATGAGATAGCTGAGTGCGCCCCACTCCACCGCAACCCGCGCGCTATCCAGACCGGGGCCGCCCGTCATCAGGACCACTGGTGTGTCGCGGTCACGCTCGCGGACTGCACGCAGGATGTCGAGGCCGCTGTAGCTGGGAAGCTGGATGTCGGTCAGCACGACATCGAATTGCTGCGCGCGCGCCAGCTCGATCGCCGTGCCACCATCCGACGCGGTCTGCACGCCGTAGCCCCAGGTTTGCAGAACGCGCACACATGAGCGCGCGAAAGTCTCATCATCGTCCACGACGAGAACCAGCGGCCGCAGCTTGCCCTCTTTCGATAGGCCGTCCTGGGCAAGTCCTGCTTTGGCGTCCACGTGCTTTTCTGCCTTGCGGGCCCGAGACCCGTTATTACACCTATCGGCACATCGGCACGATGGTTAAGCAGGTTCTGCATCTCTTCATCCCTGCGAAGAGCAGGGCCGCCAACCCTCGATTCTCATTCAACCCGGACGCAAGCGTATGCGTCACGTGCGACTTCCGTGTAGCATGTCGCCCATGCTTGGGGTGAGAACACTTCTCATGCTGACCTTGGCCGGCTTCGGCGCGGTCTTCACCGCGCTTTGGGGCCGTGACATCGCTGGCAAACGGACGCGGGGCACCGGGGACAGGGACGAGGCAGCCGGCGATGGCAGCGAGGCCGCCGCCATGCGAGCCGGGCTGCCCTCGCTGGCGCAGACGTCCATCGGCTTCGTCACGAACTTCTTCGACACCCTGGGCATCGGCTCGTACGCCACCACGACATCCATCTACAAATTGTTCCGTCTGGTGCCCGACCGTCTCATCCCGGGAACCTTGCTGGTCGGACACATGTGGCCAACTGTGGCCCAGGCAGTGATCTACATCCACATCGTGCAGGTGGAGATGACCTCCCTGGTGCTGCTCATCGCCGCGTCGGTGCTCGGGTCGTGGTTGGGCGCGGGCGTGGTGGCGCGTTGGCCCAAGCGCAAGATCCAGATCGGCATGGGCTTCGCGCTGCTTGCGGCTGCGGGATTGATGCTGGCCAGCGCCCTGCACTACCTGCCTGGCGGCGGAGATACCCTGGGCCTGCACGGCTGGCGCATGGGCGTGGGTCTGGCCGGCAACTTTGCCTTCGGCGCGCTGATGAATCTCGGTATCGGCGCCTACGCGCCCAGCCTCATCCTGTTCGGTTTCCTCGGCATGGATCTGAAAGCGGTGTTCCCGGTGATGATGGGCTCTTGCGCCTTCATCATGCCGACCAGTGGAATTCGCTTCATCGGGCGCGGCAGCTACTCGTCCCGTGCCGCTCTGGGTCTGGCCCTGGGTGGAGTGCCGGGCGTGCTGCTGGCAGCGTATGTGGTGCGCGAGCTGAAGGTTGATCAACTTCGCTGGCTGGTCATCGGGGTGGCGACCTACAGTGCCCTGGCCCTGCTGCATTCCGCAGTCAAGGATCGCCCACGAGCCCAGCCGACCGCACCCGCTCAAGGAGTCGGCTAGTGGCCCATCCCCTGTTCGCCACCAAGAGCGTGGACAAGCTGCGCGCGGACGCAGAGTTCGCCCACGGCTTGAAGCGCACCTTGACTGCGCTGGACCTGGTGCTGCTCGGCATCGGCGCCATCATCGGCACCGGCATCTTCGTGCTGACCGGCCGAGCCGCCGCAGCCAACGCCGGCCCCGCCGTCGCCCTCTCCTTCACCGTCGCGGGCATCGCCTCCGCCTTCGCAGGCCTGTGCTACTCCGAAATGGCGTCGATGATCCCGATCGCGGGCAGCGCCTACACCTATTCGTACGCCACCATGGGCGAACTGGTGGCCTGGATCATCGGATGGGATTTGATCCTGGAATACCTGGTGGGCGCGGCCACGGTGAGCGTGGGCTGGTCAGGCTACGTGGTCGCCTTCGTGGCCAACGTGACCGGATGGAAGATGCCCGCCGCCTGGACCAGTTCGCCTCTGGTGTGGAGCGAGGCGCACAAGCACGTCCAGTTCACTGGCGCCATCATCAACCTGCCCGCGGTGTTCATCACCTTGTTCGTCACCGCCATTCTGGTGGTGGGCATCAAGGAGTCGGCCCGTTTCAACTCGGTGATCGTGATCATCAAGGTCGCGGTGGTTCTGCTCTTTATCGCCGCCGCTGCGCCCTTCATCCGCACCGAGAACTGGCACCCGTTCATCCCGAAGAACACCGGCGTCTTCGGCCACTACGGCATCTCCGGCATTCTGCAGGGCGCGACCATGGTCTTCTTCGCGTACATCGGCTTCGACGCCGTGTCCACGGCCGCGCAAGAGACACGCAACCCGCGGCGCGATCTGCCCATCGGCATCCTGGGCTCGCTTGTCATATGCACGGTGCTCTACATCACCGTGTCGCTCATCCTGACCGGGGTGGTTCACTACAGCAAGCTCTCGGTGCCCAACCCCATGGCCGTCGGCATCGCGGCCACGGGCGTGCGTTGGTTGGAAACCGCGGTGGAGATCGGCGCCATCGCCGGGCTGTCATCGGTCATGATCGTCATGCTGCTGGGCCAGCCGCGCATCTTCTTTTCCATGGCGGTCGATGGCCTCTTGCCGCCGGTTGCAGCCAAGGTCCATCCGCGCTTCGGCACGCCCCACATCACCACCATCACCACCGGCCTGGCTTGCGCCGTGGCCGGCGGCCTTCTGCCCATCGACATCCTGGGCGAGCTGACCAGCATCGGCACCCTGTTTGCGTTCGTGCTGGTCAGCCTGGGCGTGATGATCTTGCGTATCAAGCGGCCCGACATCCCGCGTTCCTTCAAGGTGCCAGGCGGGGCATTCGTCATCCCGATTCTGGGCGCCGTTTTTTCTGGCGGCCTGATGTACACCGCCACCACGCATACGCTCATCCGACTCTTCGCTTGGATGGCCATCGGCCTGGTCATCTACTTCTTCTATGGCCGCAAGCATTCCAAGCTGCGGCGGGGCTAGCGAGCAGTCGGGTCGGGGACCGGCGCGGTGGGTGCAGGACGCCCCTTGGCTGTGTCCGCCGTTTCCGGCTGCGTGCCCGTTTAGGGGTTCCATCACTCCGTCTCCGGCCCCCGCCACATCGAACCGGACAGGCGGATTCGATAGCAAACGCCAATACGTCTACGGAGAATCGATGGGCGGAGAGGGCGTGTATCCACTACTGTTTGACTGGCCGACCCGTTTCGCGGGTACCATTTCCGTCTCTGGCTACACGGTCGACAAGGGAGCCGAACAGATGGCCCAAACGCCGCTGTGGGTCGGGCACGGTGCGGAAGACACCACCAGTCCGGTGGAGTCGGACCGAACCATCTACCAGTCCATCCTCGACGCCGGTGGAACCCAGGTTAAGTACAAAGAATACCCAGGTCTCGACCACGTGCCGGCCATCGAACAGGCGCGCACGGACCCGGCATTTCTCGAGTGGCTCCTCGCCCAAAGTCGCAACTAGGGTGGAAAGGCCATAGGCACGGCCACCGCGAAAGGTTGGCATGCGCGATGATTCCGCCGAAGCTGCAAGGGGCTTACGCTACGCCGCTTGTTCGCTGTGGATTCGTCAGGGATTCGGCCCTCGGGTCGGAGCTATGGCATGGGCCAAATCGACTCGCTTCGATCGGAGCTTAAGACGGCCGCTCGCGTCAACCGATTCCTCTTTGCAGGTCAGGGCGTCGCTATCCGACAAGATTGGATTCCGACATCTTTCTGCTTTCGCAACCAAATCACCATTGGCGTCGAACACGAGCACGGTGTGTAGCAACTCATCTCCAGCTTCTTCCCCGGCGCACTGAAAGGCGAGTAGGCCACCGTGTTCCTGGAAGTGATCGGGCCAGGTGCAATCATGTGAGAGCAGCTTTCCCTTGCCCGAGCTAGTAGCGAGAAATAGGCGGACACGTCTTCCCTCCAGGGGATCTTCGGGGTCCTCCACGAATAGGCGATCTGCGATGATGTCGCGACCGTCGGCCAGCCTGACCACATTGGACACGCGATCGGAGTCGTCCCAATTCACAGTATCACTTGGCACCTTCGCTATTGACGAATCGATTGCAGGAAAACGGTGCGCCAGCAGTGAGCGGGACACCACCGCACAGCGTTTTATGTACGCATTCTTGACAGCGCCCCTCGCGCGCTGAAGTGCGACCTTCGCGGCACTAGCCGATTCTGAAATCTCGATGGCGACACCGAAAACATTCCGCTTCTCTCCGCAGTCGTTGGTTTGAAAGGTCAATCCATCCAAGCCCTTTGTCGCCAAGTCCTTGGCTGCGTGAGCGATCCCCGCCGGCGACGGATTGCTGGCCACCACGACCAACCAAACGTTTGCCCCATCAACCGCCCGCTCCACGTTTTCTCCCGCGAGTGTGGCCATCAATATCGCGGCGAGGTAGGTCACAAGCCGCTCTCTCTCTTGAGACGCCTCAACTGCGAGTTCGGCACGAGCTGGACATGTGCCCAGTCGGGCCGGTCCCAATCGCCCCCCCAGTACAGCTTCTGCTTCCTGGCTTCTTCACCGAGAGCGCTCCAGTAGCCATGATTTTGTGCGGCGTCACTCCAGCCCCCCGACGGTCGACGATGTCCGCAGCGTAGGCATCAGGGATCCCATCCTTCTTTTGCACGTTGTGAAAACTGAATCTTACTCTGGTGTGCTTCTTCTTGAAGATCTCCAACTGAACAGCGACCGACCGCCATCCAAAGAATATCGTGGGCTGGAAGCCTCGCCTCGTCATTCCGTGGATGACTTCCTCGACCAGCGGCCGCAGATCGGGATGCATGCTGAGGATCTTCTTCTCCTGTGACCACTTCGAGCTATCACCGACCCACTGCGAGCTGCCGGTGGATCCCGCTGTTCCTTCGAGCGAGTCGGGCTTACGACCAACACCGCACGGGGGAAGATGGAGACAATCGCTTACCAAGATCAGACGACCGACTCGGGAGAGATCCTCTCGAACCATTCGCCGGGCCATGTCTAGAATCCGCCCGGTCCCGAGTGGCGAGTACATCCCGGTCAGTGCAAGTAAGCATGGTCGATGGAACTCGAACGACTGCTGATCACGGTCGACCAAGCGATCGAAGAGGGGACCTGCTTCATGGCGCTCCAGAGCGCACGCTCTCTGGAGACGCGACGCGCTCACCCACGGCATCAACACGAACTCTTTCCCGAAGCTGCTCCGCAGGACAACGCGATCGCGCATCAGGGCATCCTACCATTGATAGGTTGGAAGGCTAAGCGGTCGCTCTCGAGTGAACAGGGTGGCCGCCATGGGGCCATAGTCATTTCGAGAAGGTTCTTGGGGTCTTGAGCGCAGTCCTGCGAACGTTCCCGCCGTCGGGTGGAGTCGGGTCGGGGACCGGCGCGGTGGTGTGCAGGACGCCCCTTGGCTGTGTCCGCCGTTTCCGGCTGCGTGCCCGTTTAGGGGTTCCATCACTCCGTCTCCGGCCCCCGCCACATCGAACCGGACAGGCGGATTCCCCGCATCCGGCTCACCGCGAAGGCGTCTTCCATCGGGGTTATGCGTCCGTTCAGCCGGGGCATGCTTTCGCGCT